>Ga0209700_104445_pt1 | contig 25238 bp, 10 predicted proteins | sample SiratroredBW_FD_187528 | JGI IMG/M metagenome (GOLD analysis project Ga0209700, IMG submission 187528) | Root nodule microbial communities of legume samples collected from California, USA - Siratro red BW (SPAdes) (version 2) | ecosystem: Host-associated > Plants > Roots > Nodule | place: USA...
TTTTTTTTTTTTTTTTTTTTTTTCGGTTCAACTCATCACAATTCTCAAGGGAAAGCAATCCGATATAAGGAAACTTTGCCAACAAATAAATTCCTAAATTACATTTATATAATCAATGTTATCATCGTAATCACTTTTTCATCCACTGTAGCAGTCATAGGTAGCATTAACAGTGCACCTTCCATCAATTACACATTCATTCCAATTCCAATGGGTTCATCACTATCAAAATCGAAAATTGCAGGCATCAATTCAACTTAAAGATCAAATCAATAATAGGTCTCATTCACATTGTCCTATCTTACCAATTCAAAGGTGACTTATAATATCGAAAAAACAAACAAAGTCGAGATCGAGCATTCCACCACAAAAATGGCCAAATCTAGTGAAACGAAACTGATGAAGGACCACCTAGAACCACATAAACAAATACTAATTAAATAGAAAAAAAAAATTAAACAAAACTAACCTGGAAGCGGCGGAGTCGACGATTGACCAAGGCGGTGGCGGCGCGCGGGCGGGAAGGAGGCGCGGTGGAGGTTCGTGGAGGCCCTTGGCGGATACGCGACGGGGGGCTTGGTGGAGACGCGGTGCAAAGAGGGCGGAGCTGAGGCGTGAATGCGCTGGGGCAAGAGATGCGGCGTGCCGGACGAAACTGCACTTGGAGGACAGCGGCGACGGCGAGCAGGGCGGACACGAGGGGCGGCGGCAGAGTTCGTCGGCGCTCTTCAGTTGCTGCGAGGAATAAAGGAATCAAGTGAAGAAGAAGAGAGGACCCGCGCGCGATTTTGTGGTGTTTAAGGAAAACGACGACGTATTGGATTTCAGTTTTCCATGATTCCTTATAACATTCTACATATATTTATTCTTTTAATATAATATTTTATTATGAATAGCAATTGTCAAATGAATATTGATAAAAAAAGATGGTGTTAAAAGAATATTTTCTACCTTATATTATATTTAAGAAAAAATATGTTTTTGACATCTTCAACAAGTAAAAACATTCATTCGAAAACCCATTGTAATAATAATATTAGTATTCTAAATTAAAAATAAAATCTAAAATTAAAATAGTAAATAAACTGAGTTTTAGATATTACCCACAATAAATTATTTTATTATTGAAGAAAAAAACTGCATTGCACTATTAAAATCATTATTTTGCAGTTGAAACAAAGAAAGAAAAGGAAAAACTCAAAAGCAAGCATGCATTGTTGATTATTACATGCATGCATGCATGCGATCTGGTTTTTCTCTTCGTTCTCAGCAACCTACAATTCTCCATTTTCTTTTCTGAATTCCACTCTCTGAAACAACATCAAAATCTCACGCCATTTTCATCAATTTCTCCCAAACAAAAACCATTCACCATTTGCATTCCCACGTTCGATCCAAAATCTGGAAATCCGAATTTCCAAAATCTTCAACCTCAAGGATCGGTTTCCGTGGGAGATAGATCTTGGAGTTTCAATAGAGCAGAAATTAGGGTTTCGCTTTCGCTTTCGTTTGGAGATAGACAGATAGATCTCGGACTTTCAATACAAAACGCTATGGTTTCCTCGTGATGGCGTCGTCGCGGCGAGAGTGGAATCTCGCGCGTTGCTGAAAACACTCTCAACTCCGATGGGCAACAACTGCGTGGGACCCAACGTCGGTAACGGCTTCCTCCAGTCCGTTTCCGCGGCGGTGTGGAAGACGCGCCCGCCGGAGTCTCGCCTTCCGCCGCCCTCCGCCGAGACCAAAACCTCGACTCCGGTACCGAACACCGAGAAAGCCTCAGACAGCGCGCCTTCGCAATCCTCAGATCCTCCGATGCGGGTGCAGAACACACCGCCCGAGCAGGTGAAAATGCCCGCCGCGGCGGAGGCGAAGCCGCTCCCGCTGGAGCACGAGAAGCCGGCGACGAGCCATGGCCAGCCGGCTCCTCCCGGCGACAAGGAGAAGAAACCCACGCACGTGAAACGGATGTCCAGTATGGGACTTCAAGTGGAGTCGGTGCTGGGTCGAAAAACAGAGAACATGAAGGAGTTCTTCAGCTTGGGGAGGAAGCTGGGGCAGGGGCAATTCGGGACGACGTTTCTGTGCGTGCAAAAGGGGACGAACAAGGAGTTCGCGTGCAAGTCGATCGCGAAGCGGAAGTTGACGACGCAGGAGGATGTGGAGGATGTGAGGAGGGAGATTCAGATCATGCACCACTTGGCAGGGCACCCGAACGTGATTCAGATCGTTGGGGCTTACGAGGACGCCGTTGCGGTGCACGTGGTGATGGAGCTCTGCGCTGGGGGGGAGCTCTTTGACAGGATCATACAGAGGGGGCATTACACCGAGAGGAAGGCCGCAGAACTTGCTAGGTTGATTGTTAGTGTGGTGGAGGCTTGTCACTCTCTTGGGGTCATGCACAGGGATTTGAAGCCCGAGAATTTTTTGTTCGTTAATCAGCAGGAAGAGTCTCCCCTTAAGACCATTGATTTTGGACTCTCCGTTTTCTTTAGACCAGGTATTAGTGGACCCTTGCTCACCATGTTTAACTTACTAGGGGGCCTCCATTTCGTTTAACTATGCTACTCTTTTGCTTTTGCCTTCTGTTTGGGAGTTGGCCTTTTCAAATTCAGATTAAGAAAATGTTCATAACTTCAGGTGAAACATTCACTGATGTGGTTGGGAGCCCATACTATGTGGCCCCCGAAGTTTTGCGGAAGCACTATGGTCCAGAATGTGATGTTTGGAGTGCTGGGGTGATCATCTATATTTTACTCAGTGGAGTTCCCCCATTTTGGGATGGTGAGAATGCTATACCATTTAATTTCCATCTTTCTATACTTGCTCATAAATGCCTGATATGTTTGGTGTATGGACCAGAAACGGAACAGGGAATATTTGAGCAAGTTTTGAAAGGAGAGCTTGACTTTGTTTCTGAACCCTGGCCAAGCATATCTGAAAGCGCAAAGGATCTTGTTCGAAAAATGCTTGTAAGGGACCCTAAGAAGCGGCTGACAGCACATGAAGTTCTTTGTGAGTATGCATGTTTAGGATTTTCCTTTTTAACAATTTCTATTCATGTGAACAGACTATCTGGTCAAGAGCTACTTACTATAAAATAGCTATTATGATGATGAACTGTGTCCTTTCCTATAAAGAAACAAAAAAAGCTTGACCTGTCCGCTTTTGCCACCCCTCCCTTTTCAGAATGACAAATATTCCGGCCATGAATTTCAAATTGCCCATACCTAACAGACATTTCCAATACACCATTACCACAGTATTCACAAGTTAAACCAAAATTTTTAAGTTTGCCTTGTCAGAGGAGATTCTCTGATTTTGATGTTTTAGATGAAATAGTACCCTACTTCACATATGGTGATTTCTTTTGTAATGCCCCCGTTTTATTTCTCACATTAACACATGTAAACTCTGCACTGCATTATCAAAATGAATAAATATAATTTTGAAATTAAAAATGTATTAAAGATATTTATGGATCACTTTCTCCGAAAAATGATATTAAAACTGCTTGACAATATTATTATAATAATATAAATACGAGTAAACAATTTATGCGTTGTGAAAAATTTGTGGAAATAAGCACTGTATCAAGTTTATTAGCAAAGGAAAAAGGTTTCAAGAACGTATAATTTTATGCTGAGGCACTGATACAGGTTTCTCAAAGTGACATAAAGTGAAGCATCATGATCTATTTATTCATCTTTGTTCGTTTACTTTTTGGACACAATAATCATTTATCTTGTTATTTTCAGTAAGAACTATAATTTATTTTGTTTCAAAGTTGAAACATAGGTATCTTCATTTTTAAATATACAAATATATAAGCTAAGGTTGATGATGTGCAGGCCACCCATGGGTGCAAGTCGGAGGCGTTGCTCCTGATAAACCACTTGATTCTGCTGTCTTGTCTCGTTTAAAGCAGTTCTCTGCAATGAACAAGCTCAAAAAAATAGCCATTCGAGTGAGTATCCACTATTTATTTGAGAATAGAAATACATTGCAGGTGCTCGAGAACTAGCTTATTCTATTAATTTTCCATATAAGGTTATCATTTACTATATGTTGACAAAAATAGTCTAGCTGATTAAGCCTCGGACATTTAAATATTGTCGATAATATTGAACATTTTGCCAGTTGAAGATAATTGCTCCATTCAAGCAGTGGTTTGACTTGCTGTATTATCCCTTGTCAGGTAATTGCTGAAAGTCTGTCTGAGGAAGAAATTGCGGGACTGAAAGAAATGTTCAGGATGATAGACACAGATAATAGCGGACAGATCACTGTTGAGGAATTGAAAAATGGTTTGGAGAGAGTGGGTTCTGTTCTTAAGGATTCTGAAATTACTCGGTTAATGCAAGCGGTAAGTGCTTGCCTGCAATCCAAATTGGCTGTTCTATGTACTATTGTTTCTTGTACTAAAGGACCTGTGACTGGTTGTAGTTTGATTCGTTGGAATACAATTGGAAAGACATTGATACATATTGCTTATGAGAAACAATTGTACATTAAAATGAATGACCACTTGTAACTCATTCCAGAAAAACCAGATGCCCTAAACCAGACCGGCCTTGAAGGATTGGACTATTTATGAACTAATGCGCTCAATGCAATGATTGATTTCATTAAGTAATTCATCAAATCAATATTTTTCCTTTCTTGTTTAAAAAATGCAGGCAGACGTTGATAACAGTGGTACCATAGACTATGGTGAATTCATAGCAGCTATGCTACACCTAAACAAGATCCAGAAGGAAGATCATCTATATGCAGCATTCACATACTTTGACAAAGATGGGAGTGGATACATTACACACGATGAGCTCCAACAAGCCTGCGAACAGTATGGTTTGGAAGATTATCACCTGGATGAGATAATGCGTGAAATTGACCAGGATAATGTAATATATTGCATTCCAGTGGTTTAGCTTTTTGTTTTCTTTGTTTGACTTGTATTCTGCACTATTTTCAGGATGGACGCATTGATTACAGTGAGTTTGTAGCTATGATGCAAGACACTGATTTTGGCAAAAAGGGATTTTAGACGGCATGAGTAAAATTGTGGACGCCTTCAAGCATTTGTGAACTATTGATCTTACCAAATGAGAACTTGATAGATAGTCTCACTCTCACAGCTAGCATAATCTCTTGCAGACGCCAGGTTATGTAAGTAAATGCATGCACTTAGAAAATTTGTTTGAGCTTCTAGGAGAGGAAGCTTGAATGGCCTGATAAACAGTGTTTATGTATTTACAAATCATTTTTTGCTGAATATATAACCTAGTGCAACAGATCACAGTTTTCCCCGTTGAATCTGTAACCCTTTTTGAGGGTAAATGGATGGTAGAACGATTTATCAGCATGTGATCTAATGATGTTAGAGTGGTGGTTCGCACTCTACATCAAATTGGTGACAAATTTCCGAAAGCCATGTTGAAGGGCATGCATTTAAGAGAGATATGAATGTTCATCCAGCTGAAGTTCTTGTGTCTTCAAAGCCATGCTATGCCATGCCATTTTTCAGTCACTCTCAAACCATGTGCTCGTGCTGAATATCATGTTGTATCAACTCATGTACCCCGTTTGCATTCGTGTATAGAGCTAAGTTATCTGTACCTTTGATTTAATGATGTTTCACTTTAAGTGTATACACAATCAGTAATTTTTTTGTTCTTTTGTAACTTCCTATTTTTGACCAATGATATGAGTGGATGAATTTGATGAGAATCAAGAGATGAATTTGGAGCACAAGAAAAGTTGTACACCAACCTTTACTTTGTCTCATTGGTTTAGCTTTTCAGTGTGCAGGAGCATCTAATTAACTGACTTGACTGAAGCAGGTTTCCCTCCACAAGTAATTCAATTTTTCAACATCATAACATCAAACAAAAGGAAATACATGAAAATACAATAGTATTTTAGACTAAGTAGTTTCTTAATTACTTGGTCTTTTAGCTGAACAAACTTCACATTTCATTTAGTCCTTTTATACGTTATGTTTAATTTATTTTAGTTTCGTGCAGGGAATAGAAGAGATTTAAAATGATACGTAGGAATTACAAATAATTAAAATGGGATTTGTAAAAATTAAAAAGTAAATAATTTTGAACTATAAGGCCTCAACGAGTAATTACATTTTTTACCCGAGTTTGTGTCTTTCATAAAATTGTTTCACGCTAGAAAAATTGACTATTAACGTAGACCTGAAATTAAATATCTAGAATAAGATTTATTGTTTGAATCTCGCGGATGAAAAAAGGTTCTTGAATGGCATAAAAATAGAATATTATTTTATGTGAATATTTTTATCTATCTATTCGTTTGAATTTTATAATTCAACAATCTTTATGATTAATCCTCATATTAAAAAATTATCTGGTTTAGTCTTTGTACACATTATTTTTAATATCTTTTGATTCGCGTAAATTTAAAAGTTAGGAACTAGTAGAGATTAAACATATGTTTATAAGGACTAAAATATTAAAATGGTATACGTAGAAAATTAAATAGATTATTATTTAAGTTTATGAACTAAGATAAGATTTGTACCATTCTAGGGACTAATGCGTCTTTTTCTTCAAGTCAATTACTTTTTTGTATGACTTTATTTTACACTACTAAATTCATATTCATCCAAGTGGAACTGAAATTAAATAAATTAAAAATTTGAATACTTCATATAAAATAAATTTAGGATTATCAGATGGAGTGTTCATTGATAAAAAAAACATATTGTACTTTAAACATTTTAATAAAAGAATATTAGACTTTACTTTTTAGTCCCTAAATTTAGGATAAATCCAGCTTTGGTTATCCAAATTTTTAAAAAAAATAATCTTCCAAAAAAAATAAAAAAACTGTTATCGGTGCCTAAACTAAAAAAGTGTTAAAAAAAAATAAAAATAGCTGCTGACTTGCTAATGAATGTCATGTTAGCGAGTATATGGAGAAATTTAATAACGCGCCAACATTGTTAAATAGTTTTTGTTCCTTAAATTTGGATCAGTTTATTTCAGTCCTCAATTTTTTTGTTTCTTAAATTTAAATTATTTTTGTCTGATAAATTTAAAAAGTAATTTCTATTCAGTTAAATTAAAAAAAAAAATCAGTCCCCAAATATAGAAATAATTTTTTAGTCCCCTTAATTTGAAAAAAAAGTTTATTCTAGCTCTCACAAATGTCGTTGTTAAAATATATGTTGACTTGATTAGTAATGTAAATTTTTACAGTTTAAAAAGTTAAACTTAAATTAGAGAGTAATATTTAAAAACATTGTGGCAGTTTTTAAAATCTAACAAATCCAGTAACACAAAAATAAAAAACAACAATTCGTATTTTCCTACCTCTCTCTAATACGGTCATACTTTTTTTTTTTAAACTAGAAAAAATTATTGCTAGTTAGGTCAATAAAATTTCAATGAACTGATGTCACATAATAGGAATAAAATAAGCTATTTTCAAATTACGAAGAATAAAAAATCAGCTATAAACGTATTAAAAAAATATTTACGAATTTGAGGGACTAAGAATAATTTTTCAAACTTGAGGGACTAAACAATTACTTTAAATTTAGGAGAAAAATAAATTATTCAAATTTTAGGATAAAAAGATGTTTTTATAATACTGATTTATCATATTAAATATAATATATGACAATTACTAAATATTACAAAATCAAATTTCTCTCAAATTTCAAGAAAAAGTATTAATATTAGGCCAAAATGTTACTTTTGATAGCATAAAAATTATAAGTGATATATTTTGTAAGTTTAAGACTATGTGAATTTTCTAGACAGGTAAAATATGAATACTTCTATTTTATTTTGACTTATCCTTTACTATGTATTTTTTTTTTTTTCACTTCTAAAACCACGAGATTGGGATCCATCACAGTTCCAGAAATGAAAAATTATTAATTTGAATAAAAGGATTATTACAAATGTTTGAATTCTGGTCCAACACAGTATTATAATATGCATATATGTGTTGGTTTAAAAGGGTTATAAAATTCAAATTCAATTTACATAATATATTCAATGGCATTTCTATAGCCTCCTCAAACTTGGTCAAACATAGTTCTTTCTTTGAAAAAAAGTGCAAACCTTATCAACTTGGGTCAACACTTCAAAATAATGGACATGGTAAGCAAAGGGCAGCTACAAAATTTCATCACACATATAAAATCCATGGATTAAGTAGGGTGAGAAAAGTTATACTAGGAGATGGAAGCATCCTCAATATTGAACAATTGCAAGAATGAAAAGTATGAAATGTCTTTATTTGAACAAAAGAATTTAATAAATGAATTTACATCACCATACATGGCATGAATATAATGAATGTTAAGGAACTAAAATTAACAACATGCACGACCATCCCTTCCACGGTGAAGATTTGAATGTGTAACACTATATAACATAGAAAGGTGTATGTAGTTAGTAAAATAGAGATTTTGAATAGACTTTGCATGAAGCGTGAGAAACACTTGCAGCAATATGTTATGTACAAGATTGTCATCCAAAGGTGTACCTCGCACTGAATGAACCAACTCCAACAAAACCATACCAATGAGAATGCTCCTATGTCACATCATATATCCAAGTTTCACCAATCAACCAACAAATTACAACTCAATCTCACGTAAAACCAATAAAACAACACTGCACAATACACCAGTTTTCATGATCAATGTGGGAAAAAGCAAAATCTCATCACAGTAGTAGTGGTAGTAGTGGTAATGGTGTTGTTACTGAAATTCAGTTTATGCTCCCACATTTGACCATTGAATTCAAAGGTTAATCCCCCACTTGTGTACTTGAAACGCATCTCCATGGTCTTGCTCGTGTTCCCTTGTCCAGGAGCATCAGCAAGCCAACACTTTCAGGTGGTAGGCCAAACATATACCTACAGTCATAGACATTTTAGATGATGAACAATTTCTTCCAAGGATTTGATGATAATGGTAACAAACATTTCTTATAGGGATTGTACACAGCTCCCCTGACTATTTAACATTTGCAGCAATCTTTCTTATAGGGATGCATAATGCAACGTATCCATATATTGTTCAAAGATTAGATTAGACACCGCCTTTGTTACAAACAAGAAAATAATTTGTAGAGAAGAGATTATGAATTTATAAACACGGTATAATTTGAATAGACAATCTTAGGCTTCGAGTTTCCATAAAAGTAGAAGCTCCTCCAACTAATTTCTATAGAAGCAGTTTTTGGCTTTTGATAATAAAAAATTCTACTTTTAGATTTAATAGTTTTTCTGAGAGAAATTAGCAGTTTTCCAACACACTATTATTAACTGAAATTTATTGAAAATTAAAAATTTGGGTAGATCTCACTTCTATTCTAATGATTCTCTATTCTGATTTTGTAGTCGTTCATCAATTTTAACCAATTTATGAGAATTGGTTAAAATTGTCATTGCTATTGTGTTGCTAACAGCACTCCTATTTGTAGAATTGTTTCTTTAAAGAAATAGAAAAGCTCAAAGAAGTAAAAGAATTCAATGCACGTTAAACATGCTCAATACTTTGATAATCCAATCTGCCACAGTTAAGTTTCAGATGAACCTTACAAGATAAAGATATGATTCAATTCCTACTATTTTATTATAGGGGTTATGACTCATGAGAAAAGGCCACCCGAATTAAAAAAAATGCATTCTCTTTAGAATGATTTCTAGGTCAAGAGATTGATAATTATGCCAAAAAACAATTGATGAGAACCACTGAACACAAAAATGTAGTGATAACTTACTTGCTTTGATGAGCTCTCTTTCTCCAGAAAACAATCGAAGAAACCCACTGAAAACAGAGATGAAATGGCATAAGCTTTATTTTCAAAGCTTCCATCAAAATAGATGCATGTTTTCAAAATCTTGCATGAGCCAAACTTTGTTAGCTGAAAATCACTTGCAATAAATTTAAACTGAGGGGCAACCAGTAATAAGCAGGATGTGTACTTCCCCATCATATATATGTAGAAAAAGATTCATCATATATTTGCATTGTTAGTAACCATTACAATCATTAAATTACCTTAACAATTGAAAATAGTGAAGAGTTGCCTGCAAAACTCGGTTTTTTCGCCATTTTTCTTTGTGGTGACATCTCTTTGCACAGATGTTGAGCTATTTCCTTCAGCAACACCATTTGTGCTTTATCCGTGCGCATTGAAATGATTGCCTGCCTCATTGATTCCCTATCAGCCTCAAGTGCCTGAAGCCTCATGTAAAGCTTCTTTACGTAGGGATCCTCAAATTCAGTAGCATGATTCCCTGACTCCCTTGGAGTGGTTGCATAATCTTCAAAATCAACAGCTCCGGCTTTAGAATCTGTGAAACCATTATATGGTGCCCCACAATGAACAGAGTCAATTGTGTAAATTCTGTCACTCGTATCATCACCTTCTGATACATTATCTACCTTGGAAGGATCCTCTGACTTGGAGAAATAATCCCTCTTGTAGTTACTATTGCGCTTGGGAGAATCCATCATAGACTCAGGTCCTGTTTCTTTAACCATCCCCCCAAATGATGTTGAGTCACATGAAAGTCTCCTAGAATGCTTGTTCCTTCTTGGAGACTGTCCAACAATCACTTTCTCTAGAATATTTTTCCCTGCAAAATCTCCATCCATCTGGCTATAAGTGGGAGTTTTCTCCATTTGAGAAATCCTATTTTCTAAGTTCCTCAAACGGTCAGTGGGAGTTTCACCAAAAGCATATTTCTCTATATCCGTGTCATCATTATCAGCATCCGTAGCACCATGCATCACACTACATTTCAAAGGAGGATATTCATAGGTTGGAAGTTCATATTGATTAGCCTCAGCCTCATCCTCAGTGAGACCAAAACTCATCAACCTGTGTTTGTAAGCCTGAACTTCACAAGTAAGTGACTGAATGATCTGTTCCCTCTTATACAACAAATCTTCCAAAGATAGAAGTTCCTCCTGATCATGTGTCATCTTCTCCTCCGCAAAACGCTTGAATTGGCGAGCCTCCATTTGAACTTCTGCCTTTTCCCTCTGAAGCCTCAATATCATTGACATGGCCTCATTCGCCGCAGTTGATGAAGAATTTCTCTCTTCCTCCAACTCAGCATTCAAATCTTGAATGGTTTTCTGCTGCATACTTACCATCTCACGCAAGGCCACACATTCATTCTCAATTTCGACCCTTGCAAACGCGGGCATGGCCAGTTGACCATCCATTTTGAACTCATCGTGCTTTCGTTTAACAGATCGAATCCATGTCCCCGAAGATTGAGCTAACATGGAGCAATCACATCCACAATTGCAACATTTCAACAAATCCCTGGAAGATGGGACTACTTCCGAAGCCATAGATCACAAAACGCACAAAAACCCTTGAACCACTTTAAAATCACCAACAATGTTTCACCAAATTCAAAAACAAATCAGCTGACAAAAACACCCATCAATTGAAAAAAATTGTCATTTACTATGACATCCCCTCTGTCTTCCCCTCCCTCTTGTCAATCACCTTCTCCATCGAATCAACAAATAAGGCATAAAAACCTGTTAAAAAAAAAAAAAAACACCATGTTATATCTAATAACAGCAACAACTAACATTCAAAGAAAGAAATTTCAAAAAAGAAAAAGAAAAAGCATTCAAAGCACCAAAAGAAAAGCAACAAAAATAAAAAACAACCCCAGAACTAAAAATCGAATTTTTTTCAATTCCCCTTTTGCAAACGACCTCAAATCCCTATCCCCGAGCCTAATTTCTCCAACCCCAAAAATTCAAGACCAAAACTTCCTCCTCCCCAAAAAAAATTAGAACCAACCTTGAAGGAGTTGCCGTTGACGAATCAATAGCAGCGGCGGCGAAGGCTACAAGAAAGAGAAAACAACGCAAATTCTGCCGGAAAATTCACCTTCTCTGGATAACATTAGGAACCAAAAAAACGGCAAAAAATATAGAAACAAAAAGTGCAGCTAGCAACCAATCCTGGAACAGTCGAATCGTGGTTTTTCTTGGAACGAAAGAATTGGGGAGCGGGAACGGTGTTTGGTGGGAAGGAAAAGACGAAAGATAAAAAACAAAAAACGAAAAAGAAAGTGAATTTATTATTTTTCAGAAACCCTAGATATTTTATTTGGAATTTGTTTTATCTGGGTTATCTGGTTTTTTTTCTGTGGGGGAAACTGTGGCTGATTGATCTCTCTCCCCAATGAGAGAGAGACAGAGAAGAATAAAGAGAGAGAAAGAGAGATAAAAGGAAGGTTCAAATTCCTGAGCTGTTTGATGGAGTTTTGTTGCAATTCACAACTTTTCTTTGTTGGAATTCAAATATTTTTTTTTTTTGTTACAGTTATTCACATATTGTGCCTTTTTCTTCTTTTTCAATAATATATTTCTCACATCATATATTTTCAATATTGATGAAATCTTTTTCAACCATTTAATAACATTGAAAATGCCAACTACAACATGGCAAGGACAATCTTAACTATTTTCAACTCAGTCAATTTAAAATAAAATAATATGTTAATAAGTAAAACAGAAAAGTTTTCTTTTACCATTTTCTTGTTAATTTAAGGTTTTTAATTAGCTCAAAGTATGTTTGCAAGCGTTTTATCTTCTCTTCATTATTAAACTATACCTTTCTGATTCAATAAACTTTTTTCTTCTCATCAATTATGTGTTCTTTGACCTTAACTTTATTGGGAAGTAGCCAGAGTTGGATTTTACTTTAATATTAAGATAATTATTTACATGTTTATGTTGAAATGGTCCAAACTTAAGTTGAACTCGAAATTAGAAAACTTATATAAATTATTATTATTGTTATTATTATTATTTGTTTATCAAGCTTTGTGATTCGCAACCAAAAAAACGTGTATAGAACTCCTAGGTAATAATAAAATATTTGATATTTTTATGAAAATAAATTTTCATAGTTAGTTTTTGTGTTCATGCAGCTATAAAAGGAAAAAAGAATGCAAAGATAGTTAATTAGTAAAATTTTAAAGGTGATTATTGCATATTACAGCTGCCTAACTATATTAACCATTTGTTCATTTTCTGCAAATTTGGCACCTTAGTTTTTGGACCTTGTGTCTTAAAAAAAATGATTAAGTATTCATTTTAAATACTGAATCAATGAAGATATTTTGTATACTTAAAATAGAAAAACAAACTTAGCATAGTTTTCTTTTGTATTATTTTTTGGTGCAAAGTTATACTCTCTTTTTTATTGTAGAATAAACAAGTGGTTTAAAGTTGGTCCATGCATATCTAATATTCCAATATGTTCATTTCAATGATTTAATTATCAATTGTGTAATGAATTGGTGGTGCCCTCTTCACCCACCTTCACCTTTTTCATTTTCTTTTTGACATGGTCATCATGCTATTACGATTTCTGTGTTATCCCTATATACACTTTCCTATGAGTTTTTCTTTAAAAAATCAGTGTCAAATCACGATTATTTGTCATTTTTTCCTACTCGAAAAAAAATCTCTAGTTTTCGATCTATTTGTTCAAATTAAAGTTTAACACATCAATATGTGCTGTGTTTTTTGTTATCATGTGATTTTCTTTAGTCAAATACTAATATTGTTTTTAGTAATGTAATGGTAACTTATTTGAGGATTTTTTATATATTTAAATATATACTTTATGTTTTATTTTTTATAAATATGTGATTAATGTAACAAACACAGAACATATTCTCGATCAATTATAATTACTTTTTTAGTTTTAAAAATAATTCACCAAAACATTCTTATATTTCTTACCTCTAAAAACTATTATTATGGTCTGAGACTCTTTGTTTAGTTAATGCTCTGTTACATCGCTCTAAAATTGAGATTTCAAAACTAATTTTCAATAAACAAAAAAAGAAAAATTGATTAGACTACGTTTATAATGTCAACATCGTTATTGTTTAGTAAAAGAAAAACTCATTGTTGTAACTTAATAGTTTCATTTAGTTTTTGTATTTCAATAGTGTAAGGGAAAATTATTAAATTAAATAAAAATAATAAAAAATGATTGTTTAAAATTTATAAATGTGATATATAATGTAAAATTAATTAATTATTTATTTATGTGAAATATTTAATCTTTCTAAAATTTAAATAAACTAATTTATTTAAATTCAAAATACTTGTATTATGAGAAGTAAATATTTATTTGGATTAAACTTAAGCTGGATATTTGTAAATGAAATGATATAACATTAATTAGATTTTGATTTATAATGAGTATTGTGGAATTGAATGGAAAAATAAAAGTATTTGGTAATGAAATTGATTTATCCAAAAGTGTATGAAATTGATGAATATATTGGATTTATGTAAATGCATGAGCTTTATTCACTTTAGTTGAATTATATTCACCTTTTTTTATTTCATATTTGAATGTTTTAAGAAATAAAATATTTTAAATTTAATTGAATTAAAACAAATATAATTTGAATAACATATGTATGATAAGTTGTTATAAATTGAAAAGAAAAAATACTTGTTATGGAGAATAAGGATATAATTTGTGTTGTTTGTTTTCCTTTTTCTTAGTCTATCATATGCCAACATTTATTATTAAATCCAGAGATAAGTTTGATTATGACCGATAAGATTAAAATAGACTTAAATGATTGTTGGATGTTCCAGTAAAAAAAGAAGTTTGGAAAAAAATTTCTCCTTTAAAAAAATAATGTTTATTTAAGTAATCATCATTAATTATAAAACTTTAGTCTTATTTTTTATTTAAAATTGATAGTATCAGGTGATAGAATTATAGGTTTTATTATTAGTCCAAATAATATAAATAAAAGTATTAACTGATAAAAAGTCTATTAATACTTTTGTTAATTATGCCAGTTTGAGACAAGTCTAAACTAGTGTAAGGGTTTTCAAACCTACCCTATAAGAATTTTAAGTTTTAAGTTGGGATTAAAGTGAAATACTATTTAATAGACTCATATATAATTATAGATAAGACATTTGTTAGTCTCTTATACTAATCCTTAACTCAGTGTTTTATAAGTTACATAATAAATAATATTAAATTGAATAAATTAGTTAAATGAATGTCATTTTAGATTATTAATTATCATTTTAGGATTTAGGGACTGCAATTAATTCACCATTATTTGTATCATCTATTTAATGTTACAATTATATTTTTTCATACAGATCAAATCAACATTCTCATGAGACTGGTAAAAACATGTGCAAATATTTATATTTTAATATATTTTGAAAAAAAAAATCTTTTATTTTGAATGTTATATATATGAACTAAAATTACATTGATAAATTCCCTATCATTCAATATCTTTTAGCTTTTAGTTGACGTCAATTATTTCAAAACTATTACATTAAAATTTATTTTCACATAAATCATATTTACAAAATATATATATTAATATAAAAGCATTTTATATTTTTTTATACAGATTAAATTTAATATATCATATAATTTTCAACTTTATTCAATTTTAACAAAATTTAACATGAATAATTAAAATAACATAAAATTATAATTTAATAATTAGATTGATGAAAATATATTTCTCAGAAATAGTAAAGGAAGATAGATGTAGGAGTCTTTAAGAAGCAAATAAAATAGTGGCAGAAAAGTGTAGCAAAATTAAAGCACATCATTGTCCACCAAAGTTAGGCAGCACAGGAACGGAGAACAAGTCATTTCTTATTTGTTAAGAAATAAATAAATATCAACTATTGAAAAAAAAAAGGAAATTGGAAATAAATAAAATCAACTTCACACGTTTGTTATTTTTATTTTTTTCGTATTTACTATTTGTTTCCTTTCAAGGTTGTAATGTGCAAGAAAAAGGTCGACAATGAAGTTGTATGAAATTTTAAGGTTTCTATTGAGGTATTTGTGAAAAATATAAAAAAGTTGGAGCTCACATTATTTATATTCCTTGATGAAAATATAATTTTTTTTGAAAAAAAATGATTAGATGAAGTTGAGCTGCCAAAAATTAATTCTAAAATATAATTAATAAGTTTAATTAGTTTAAGTGAGATAATTATTTTAAAAAAATTGTTGTAAGTAGTATCAATGAACAATGAAGTCCACTTTAAATCTAACTAAACTCTACAAACTAATTTGTAAAGTAAAAACTCATCTTATTTATATAATATAAATTAATTTTATATCTAATTAATTATGACATTTAAGTTATTATATTTTTAAGTGGAATGAGTTGGACTTTAAGTATTTATTATAATTTTTGATGAAGTAATAAGCATTATATCCAAAAATAACTGATTATGGTTTCTAGTTAGGGTAAGATAAATTTATATTTTCTTTCACATGATTTATTAGATAAAAATGTGAAAATATTCTATCATATTGTTTCAATGTATTAAAAATTTATGGTTGGAGTAATATGAAAGTAGGTGTGAGAGGAAGATGTTAATTAAAGAGAAACTAACCAATGTATCTTCCCATCTCCCACATTTACTACCAACATGAATTTCAAACACATTACTAATATTTAGGTGCATAAAAAAAAATATTCAAATTCAAAGTTTGCACATATTTTTTTTTTAAAGTATTGTTTTGGACTTTTTTTCCACCATAAATAAATTTCACTGATCTCAATTTTTTTCATGTATATTTTTGTTCATGTGAAAATTTACTCATTCTATTAAAATTAAAACTATTTTTTTAAAATTTTACAGAATAAAAAATAATATTTTTTTTAAAAGATCAAAATCAAAAACTGATTTTGGTATACAAAGCTACAGTGAAAACAAAAATATGAAAATATTTAGATACAAAAATAGTAAAACCAATCAAGATGATCGATTTTCTTTTCAAATGGTTCACATAAACTGAAATGCTATGTTTCGCATTAAAAAATAAATAAAAACAAAATCAAGAGTGGAAACAAATACTGTTTAGTTATAAAGAGATAAAAAAACAGAGAAAGAAAAGGAATTTTTAACGATAAATAATATAATAGGAAGAGAACATATTATTATAGTATTATTTTAAAATTTTTATTATTTTTCTTTTATTTTTTATCATTACTTACTCATTATTAATACATATATTTTATTAATATTATATATGTGTGTATGGGGCAGTTAAGGTTCAATTACACGAAGTATAAAAGTTAATAAACTTATTTTTTTCTCATCATTTCAATTTTTATAGTTATTTTCATCTTATAACTTTTTTACATATTTTTAAATAGTATATTACACGTTAAAATGAAATGATTTGATAAATTTCTAAATAATCTAAAAGTTATATAAAGTTTTGGTATACGTAATTAGAGATACAAACAAACCAGACTTTAATAAGTTTAATTCTGCTTTTGTATCATTACTATTAAATTTGTTTATGGCCTATTAATTTATTATATGTAATTTATTTTAAGGGTCATTCTGGACCTAAAAACTTGTTTTTTAAAAAAGTTATAAAGAAGTGAATAAATCTAAATAGGTCAACAAGCGTAATTAATTATTTGAGCACGGTTTATTATGTAAATTATAATTATTTTCTAAAGATTAATATTAAAAAGTAAGAAAACTTAAAAATAAAATAAACAATTATAATACAAATAAAAATATGCCCAATATATATACACATCGTCATTTTTTCACGGGATAAGAAAACGAGAAAAGGTTTTAGAAACTAAAATAACTAAGCAATAAAAAAAGTAAGGAAAATATTTTATTAGAATAATCAACATTTGTATATAAACGGTGAAACAATTTCTTTAATTCTAAATTATTACATATAATGAATTGATTATTTTTTATAATGATTATCTCATAAATACTAATAATATTAGTTATATACATGATTTGAATGCGGCTTTATTTTGGAGTGGGAACCTATTTCTTTTTTCTTCAAAATGGTATAATTTTAAGAGAGATCTATTGAAATAGATAAATTTTTTAAAAAATATCAAGTCTTATTAGTATGAGAAGTCGTATTTAGTTTAAAATACACAAAATATAAATCTTAATTAATATTAATCAAAGTTATATGTATTTAAAACGATTTTATTTCTTATACTAAAAACTTATTAAATTAATATAATTTTATTTTCATAAATTTAAAGTTATATCATACATGTACGACTATTCATGTACGGAATTTTTTCTAAATCTGTTTGTTTCGATTAAAACCAGAAACCTGCATCTTTATTTTCTTACTCTTTTTTTTATGTCATTTAAATATTAAATCATTACTTTCTTTTTCTCTGATTTTGTAAATGAGGGAATGGAATAACTTAAAAGGATAAATTATTCTTGGATCAAATGAGAGACTTTTTCACTAACATTTAATATTTAAAGAACTAGAAAAGTGAACATTAATACTCTTTATGTTTTTTTTATCTATCTTTTAAAATTATTTTGTGAATATATTAAGACAATTAATGTTATCTTAAACTTTATAAATAATAAATAAATTGAAAAATTTTAAATCTCTTTTTGCATTTCATTCAACAGTGATCATGAGAAAGCTAAAAGTGTTATGTTATTATTATATCTATGACTAAGTAATATTTGGTATGTAACGTGTTAGAATGATAAAAGAAAATCGTGTAGATAAAATATACAAAAAATATAAAAAAAATCATATTAAGCACTAATATAAATTTTGACATCGATATTTTCAAATTTACAAACATTTGTCGTTACATGAAAAAAATTATAAAAAATATTAAATAAATATTTAATAATGTTTGACCAACTTACATAAATAGTTTAATTACTTACTTATAAAAAAAACATATAAATATCAAAATATATATCTTATTTATTTCATGATATTTTAATTATCCATTTATTAAATTTGTTAATCATCATAGTTTTTCATATCCGATGTAAATTGATTGAAGGTCAAACAGGTATGAAGAATATTAATGAGTGTTATTAACATGGACAAATAAACTTTTTAATTACTAAAAAATAAATAAAACCTAATTGAAATACCATCTCAAACTAACATAAGTCATTTATAACATTTCTTGATAGAGTTAAAAAATAAATGAAAGAAGGTAATATATTACATAACTCCTCCTTTTTATACATAAAATTAATAACTAATGGTAGAATCAAAACAAGTAACCTAAAATTCCTTTTATAGATTATATAAAATTTTCACATCTTTTTAAAATGTGAGTTTAAACATTGAAGTCTCTCTCATTATTTATGGGTTACCAGCTGTTGTTTTCAAACACTGGGCCAATTTTTGTTATATGCTCACGTGAAGTCCAACGAGAGGAATTTGCTTTTGGCACCTCCATCTTTATTATTTTTTCCTGCATTGTATGCTTTACAGTAGAATGATGAAAATAATTTTTCTGTAACTTAAATTATACTTTTTATAAACGTTATTCAGAATATATTAAAAAAATTTCCGGATCACACATTTATAGACATTTAAAAAAAATACTTTCCAAAATATACAATTCATAATTAATTTGAATTACTCCAAATTTCAGAATATTTTAAAATTTAATTTAAATTTCCTTCTAGAAGTATAACATTTAAAATTATAGTTTTTGTTTTATTTTAATTATATTTTTATATTTTTTAAAATATTGTTCATACTTTTGATTTATATATTAACTATCATTGAAATTAGCCGTGTGGATTATTTATTTGGCCAGCTTGATATTTGGCAATAGGATCCAATGCTCTTACACTATATATAAGTTTGTAATTTTTACAATGACTATAACTACTTTATATATAAACAATCTATATATAATTAATTCAAACACTTGCAACATCTTAAATAAAAAGGAAACTAACTATAATATTTGTCATATATAATTTGTCATGTATATACGAGGATAATAATTTAGTTATTGTTGGATTTATGAAGATATTATGTCTGAACTTTTAAGACATTGAGTACAAGACAAATAGATGGAAGCATGTCTGATGAAGTTTGGGGCAGCGTGATCTAACATAACCATAGTTATGATTTTGTATTTCCCTTATGTTTATCCTTGGACTAATTGTACTAATATATGATAATTTTGTGTAAATATTTTTCACATCATTCTCATATTTTAAAATTTTCAGATTCAAAGTGTAGTTTAATAATATCCTCGAGATGTTACAAAATGGTATTTGATTTTTTTATATTAATATAAAAAAATTAAAATCAACAGATATTTTTTAAAATTATTTTAACCTCAAATTTATTTAGATGATATTGTTAAAATTAATCATTATATTTTAAGTTTTATTAGTTTTGGAATTCAGAACTTCGTACACATTTTATTCTTAAAATTTATCTTAAAAAATAAAAAAATATGTATTTAAACTGACCTTCAATATTAAAAAACATAAAAAATTAAATTTGAAAAAGACTACTCTTTATCTTAACTATTATTTTTTTTAAAAGTGAGCCATTTTTAAATCTTAGAACAACTTCATTTATATAATATTTAAATATCAATAATTCTTAATTATATATTACTAAAAGTTAAATTTCGTGTACTCTTTTTATGTCGACTTCTCACTCGAAATCACTGTTGAAGTACTGATCCTTAATTATTCGAAAAACATTGCACATTGCACACAAATATGTTACCTGAGAGTACGAGGTAGTCCAATCATAGTACAAAAAATAGCATGCCTTTCATGATATGTTTGTAAGACCTGATGCTGGTAATGGATTAATACCCTACTATGTAAAGGAAAACCAATCCTGATTTTTGAGTCAATTTTCGACTCCAAAATCAAATACATTAACAACCACTGGCCAAAACATAGGCCACGTTGCACTTTGTGCTTGCACTTTTTGTTGCATTCTTTTATAATTATTTTATAATAAAAATATGTATATCATTTTTTATTTATTACAATTAAATATACTTTTTATTTTGCATTATATTAAAATTATGTTTAAATAAAAAATTTAATTATATAAAATCAAACATTTTAAATAGTACTGCCTAAATATACGTAAAAGATAGACGTTTATTTTCTAAATTTAATCTCTTTTGTTTTTTTTTTTTTTTTCTCTTATGTTTTACTTTATTTTTATATGAATTTTGTCTTATCACTAATTTCATTCTATCAAACTATTACATATCAAATGTGAGTCTAAACTTTTACATAATAAGAAAGTTGAACAATATATAAAAAAATTCATAAATCTAATGTTTTAGACGTCATAAACTTAATATCTTAGATTTTTGGGTTAAAAGTAATGTCAATTCTTTGTGTAGATCTGACTTATTTTTTATTGTTTGTTGATTTTTTCAGTATTTTACCTTCTCGATTTATTCAGCAAATAATAATAAATAGTAAAGTGATTCGTTAAGTACCTGAATGTTGATAAGTGAAATGAACAACATACAATTGAGATAATCACATAAAAAAAACTCAAAAATTTAATGTCTTAAAATTTTGAATTTATGCAATGAAAATTGACTTATAAGTGAGAATTGTATTTCACTTATATTACAATATATAAGTTAATATCAAATTTTCAACATTAAAATATGATTAAAAATAAAATAAAAAATTATCATTGTGCACTAAATAGGAAAATTCCATTATATATGATTACAGATAATAATATTTTTTAATACACGAACTTAAAAAAATGTAAATTATATTAAACTTAAATTTTTTTATCTAAACATATTTAGGTATATATGAAACTGTTTAAAAGTCAAAAATTTGACTTTATAAATGTTCTTCTTCTTTTTAAGACTAAATATTGATAACACCCAAACACAAAAATAAAGAATCTTCAAATACAACAATTTTGAGAATATCCAACAAACTTCAAGTTAAAACATTTGTATATTAAAAACAATGGATCAAGAACACTTTTATCTCTGAATGTCTCAACCTCACAAGATTCAGGAAGCATGTATGACATAATGATCTGCACATGTTTATCTAGAACCTCTTTTCAATGCCTAGATATTTTTCTTGAATAAAGAGTAGTACTCTATCTAACACCACAAACCACGTAAAGGAACAGTTCCCGTAATTTTGCTTTTTTTTTTTTTTTTTTTTTTATGCGTATTGGATGTACTTATTTACTTATTATATTTAAAAAAAAGGCAAAAAATAAGAAACATGTCCCCTCATTTCTAAGTGATGAGAACCATTGTAGGTCCCCCTAAACCAAAGAAAATTATTGAGAAATTGAATATAAGCATGTAGTATGTGTAAGAAGAATGTAATATGAAAACCCAGAAATTTTCATGTATATCCAAATCAATTTCTATGGAATAGAGGACATGTTAAGCGTGCTGTACCTTCAATCATGACTGGCCTAAAAACTCTGAACAATATGAGATGTCAAATTCAATAAAACGACCTTTCTAATAACATTTTTTGTTTATCAGAACTGAATTTTATTTATCATGAGCTAGTATTTTGTATGAAATTATCATAGTTGTCTATGTGTTTTTCACACACAATTTAAATATTTATAGGCACATTAGAAAAAAATTATAAATTTATATTTTTTAAATGTTTATATATATAGTAACACCAAAAGATGTTGATTTTATCTTTATTACCTTCATTATACATGTTTAATTACTAATTATCGAGTTAGATCAATGGACATAATCTTATTAGAATCCTATACCGATATAAGTATGATTGCTGTACCAAAAAAGATTCAATTTATCATTATAAATTTTTTTATATTATAGTTTATATTGTATTAACTGATATTAATAGGTATTTTTTTAACAAATAATATTTTTAGTATGATAATTGTAATTTACATTATCAATTAAATATACAAATTTTGTTAATATGCCATGTGTGTGGCCAAAAAAATCTAAACCCGTTACTTTTAGTAAAATTTTGTTTCTTAATTATATTTCTTGTATTAAAAAGACCAGTTTCCATCAAACAATATCGACACAAACAAATATGCTGTGTGATATATTAGTTTTCTGCACTAATAAATATTTTTTAGTGTATAATTATATATATTGAAAATTTAATTTTAGTGTATAATTATAAGAAATTCATAATTTGCATATTGAAAATTTAATCTGTGTTATACCAAAATAAAACTTAAAGAGAAAATGGCTAGAGGATTAATACAAAATTTAAGAGATAGCAGTTAAAATTGTACAATTCATCATTTTCCACATGCAATCATTTTATTACCATTTTAAAATACTAGAAAGCATGAATATAAAATTTAATTAGATCATCCTTCACAAGAACAGTGTAGCCTTTGATGATCTTGTGTTTCTTGAACATACACATATTCTAATTAGAATTTTGAAGCATGAAGTGTTTGATGATTTGCAGAAGGTCTTCCACAACTTGTGAGCATGAATCATGAGTGAGAAAGCCATGTTCCTTGCCCTCAAACTCAACGTATTGAATGTTCTTCCCTAGTTCCTTTAACCTGCTTGCATAGTCTTCTGCTCTGTCCTTCAGCAATTCATTGCCACCAACTATGACTAAGATAGGGTCAAGCTTCACATGTGCAAGGTTTGGACTATTAGGGCCAAAGGGGTTTGCCAATGGGTGATCTCTACTCTCTCCAATAGGTATAGACAACCTCCAAAATCTGCTTCAAAAAAGAGTTAAACCCTATACCACCACCTTCATTAGTATAAAACACCCTAATTTTTTATAATGTTTGAGTTTAAAACTTTGGTAAAATATGTTTTATGTAAATTTTGGTTCTCCAAGTATTAAAAAAACTCATTTTAGTTTTTGAAAATTGAAAAAAGATTCTGAATGCTAAATTTGAGAAAATAATTTAAAACTTCTTTTAATATTTTATATGTAATATGTTGAAGGATTAAAACTGTATTTTATTAAATTTTTGGAGTATTTGAGGTGTAACACAGGAACCATACCAAATTGGCTAACAAAAATTATATCCTTAAAATTTCATATAAATTATTCAAAGCTTTTTACCACTAGGTTTGATGATAATAAGTTGATGTAAAATAATGTTAACTATCATCTCATTTTAGAGAGAGAGATAGAGAGGGAAAGAAATAGGTAAAAAAAGAAATAACAAAATCAAGATAAGAAGAAAAACGATGAGCAAATGAAATAGCAAAAAAAAAAAAGAAGTGAATGTATAGTTGCATATATTGATTGAGAAATCTTAATGAAAATTTTGAGGATTATTATTTTGACATATATAATTACGAAAAAAAGTACAGATTTTAACCATATAATTGTATATAAAGAATCAAATAAAACTAATTTTAATGATTTATGTGTATAATTTAAATTTAGTGTTCTCATAATAATAAGTTTGAACAATTCACATGATGTGTTTCGTTGAATCAGGCAAGCCTCTAAAAAGGTGGATTGTCACTCGATAAAAGTTTCTAAATAATTATCTTGTTTGAGGATATGACAAGAGAATTGAATTTTAAGTGATTGTCGACATGCTGAATAATTTTGCTTTTGGTGTTGTACAAATATTCATCACTTTCTCATCGTGTACCCACTTCTATCATAGGTATTAGGTATTTTCAAACTAAGAAAAAGGTTACTTTACACATGGAGTATTATATTAATTAATTTTTAAAAAAATCTTATTAAGCTAGAAGACAAGTAAATCTATCGTAATTAAAATGGTGTACTTAATAATATAGAGAACTATTTTTCTTTCTTTTCACACAGACCCTAACTATTTCTACACTGCATTTAATATACTCATCAAACTTAAGAATATTCAACTCAAATATTTAATGACAAAGGCTACGCATATCACGTTCATGAGAAGACAAGTTTATATTGCAAAAGTATTTATATTATGTCAAAATATAAAATTATGCATATTTGTTTTAAAAAGAATTAAAATACTTAGTAAAATATATTTAATATTTTGAATCAGCAGTTTTACTAGAATTTATTCGATTTGAATAGAAATATCTTGAATGTAAAAGAAAAAACACAGAATTCAAGCAAATATAATACAACATGTAAAGATTAACTGTGTTAGTCTTGCTATACTGAAATTTTCATCTAAAAGTTTATTAGATCTTCATATAACTTGCCAAATTATTTTGTTCTTTCAGATGAAAAAAATGAATTTAAAGTGGGTTGACTAGAGATAATTTAACCTTTTTTTAATATTGTTTTGATAACACTAAAACTGTAATAAAAGTTTTTCTGTTTGGAGTATAAATTCCTATCTTCCTGAAACAAACTTTAACTCATAACGTTAGATGTATAGCAAATTGTCAATCGTGATATATATATATATATA
>Ga0209700_104446_pt1 | contig 25235 bp, 11 predicted proteins | sample SiratroredBW_FD_187528 | JGI IMG/M metagenome (GOLD analysis project Ga0209700, IMG submission 187528) | Root nodule microbial communities of legume samples collected from California, USA - Siratro red BW (SPAdes) (version 2) | ecosystem: Host-associated > Plants > Roots > Nodule | place: USA...
TTTATTATATAATATAATAATAAATAATATTAAAAAATAAAAATAGTAAATATTATTTAAATTTTATAATAAAAATATTAAATAATATTGTTGATAAAATAAATATTAGTAATTATTAATAATATAAATATATTTTAGTTTAATAAAAATGAAAATAATTATTTAAAAAGAGAATTATTTAATATTAAATTTTTATTATAAATAAAAATACTACTTAAATTTAATATAGAAATTATTTTCAAAAATTCTAATTTTATAATTTTATTTTTAAAATTAATTATATTTAATAAATTAATTATATTTTATTATAAAATTAAATTTTAATTTAAAAATAAATACTTATTTTAGTATTTTTATAAACTTTTTAAAATAAATTATCAATTACATCAAATAAGTAAATTATATTTTACTTTTAATTATAATGATAAGTTTGTATTTTTATAATTTTATATATTAAAAAGTATTAAAATATCTATCCTATATATTATATCAATCACAAACTTTCTACTTAAATCTTATTATTTTTCTCTTAATCCAAACAATCATACTTTTTATATACTTTCTTCTTAAATCATCTCAAATTCATACCTTCAAATTCACTTCTCAATCTAAACAAACTCTTAAAGCTAAAATTGTTTAAATTGAGATATAAAATTCTAAACTTAACTAAACGAGTGATTCAAATATCTGGCTAGTTTTAAAAACTAATTTTGTATTTGCTCATTTTAAAAGTCGTTTAATAGTAAAAAATGTTTTACTTACTATTGTTGAAATTGATGAAATTTATAAAGACATGTTGAATTAAATATAGGATTTAGTTTATTACAATAAGAGAAAAAATATGGAATATTTTGTATTGGAATAATCAGGTAAGAGGATAATCTAAGAAAAAGTAATCCACATATAAATCTTGAGTAGATATGTGAATATTATTCTATTTTGTAAATGAGTCTGTGTATGTTCTACCCGTTTTATACATCTTCATCTTTTGCTAATAATAAAAAGTTAGTCAAAGAAAAAATAAATAAAATGAGAACTTACTTTACCCATATATATATATATATATATATATATATATATATATATATATATATTTCAAATATTTAATAAAAAGACAAGATAACTTCATTATTACATGAGGCATGAAAATTCCGTGGAAGCATGGAGTTCTTACAGCAGTGGTTAAAGTTTGTTTTCCTACTAAATCTGATAAAGGCCTCATAAAAACATTAAGTTATATTTGAAGATTTGATAATAAGAAAATATTAAAATATGAAGATTCATTAAGAGAAACTAATAAAGACAAGAATAAATAAGTTAGGCAAGAACATATCACCCTGAAAATCTCTTGTAAAAATAAAAGTCTTCTTTATTTTAAAATGTATTACAATTTTCTTTTAAAAGATTTTTTCTAAAATATTTTAAAAGAATATTCTTAAAATATTTCTAAAATGTTCTAAATAAAATTATCTTAAAGAGACATTATTTATGAAAAATTCTAGAAGCTTGTAACATATTTTGGCAGAAAGCATTTAAGTATCATAAATTAAATCAAAACAACTTATTAGTTAGAATTACTTCATATATCTAATTACTTGGTGATATATTTGATTAAGAAAGTAGTAACTATTTTTTTAAAAGAATTTTTCGAGAATATTTTCAAATTAGGATCGGCATATTTTTTTTTTCTCTTTTTAGGAAATTTTCGTATAATAGGAAGATAGTTTTTTAACGTAACAGATAAATACATAATATGTTATGTAAAACAAATAATATGGAATTGTTAAGTAATGACAAAAATTATTTCAAACATCTTAAAATTTATAAACATGAAGAGATGTATTCTTCTAAATAGTAATAGCAATATATATATATATATATAGTATGAATCCATATACTTTTGAAGTATTAAATTTATAATTAACAATATTTTAATCAACAATATTGTATCAGATGCTTATAGCTTCTTTTTTTCTAGAAATTACACTCACGACTTCCTACTAAAGTTATCAACGAAAATTATGAAATATGTACAACCACAATTTGTCGGTATTTCAATTGAATATATGTCTAAATGAATTATTTCCAATATTTTTTTCACACTCCAAAATTTCGAGTTGGAAATGATTTTTACTCCTTTTAATGGAATATTTATAATGAGTAAGACAGAAACAAAGTTTTTTCTTGATAGATTTAATAAATAAAAATGAAATATGTCACAATCAATCATTATATAGAGTTACAGAACCCAGACTAGATAGTTTTGCGTAATAAATTTTCAAAAGTAGTAGTAGATAACAGTCATCTTTATCTTAACCGTTAATCTTTTTATATTTGTTTTTTAAGCAGATATTTGTCAATCATGTATGACAACTTGTTGCAACTTTTTATTAGATGTCTTTTTTTTATATACACAAAATTAATAGATGTCTAATACTTAGTTAATTGTGAAGAAGACTAGGAACATAGGAAACCTTCTCAGTAAATAGTTGTTTACAATTTTTCAAACTAATAATAGTATTTCTTCATAAGAGTATATTTGAGTGGACTTTGAATTTCATCGGAAATTTCACAATTTTATATCTTTAAGTGTGTGGCTTTCAAAATTTTCAATGGTTTAATATCAGTATGTTTGTGTCATCAGATTCAATTATTATATCCATTACATGATCAAGTTTCATTGGACCAAAAAAATTTTTCGTCGTTTTACTAGTAAGAATGTCTTCTCCATATATAATATCTTATTGACTAAACCTTATAAAATGTTTATTATAAAAAGAAAGAAATGAAAAAAAAAATGAAAGGACATGAAAATAAAATATTCTATTTTTTTATATATTGATAAAAAATAAAAAGTTGAATATATACACATAAAAAAATAAAAGAAAATATTACAACTTGATATTGTCATAAAACAAAAATAAAGATTGATAATAATTTGATTCTTGTCATAAGACAAAACCTTATGAGAATTTGATTCTATCATAAAGATAAAATCACAGAATTGATATTAGTTTCCTTCTATAAGACTTGTATCCATATCCTCTGAAAATGTTGTTAGATTATTTCAATAGGTTTCGTAATGAAACTTATCAAAGTAAGTTATAATTAGCCCGTGTTCTAATTTTGTTATTTTCAGTAATTTCTTACAATTTCTCTTGTACTCACTTGTGTTCAAAATGTTATGTGTGTGCCTCTAGTGGTAATGCTTCTATAGTCATGTAAGTTTTTATTATATTTTTGATATGTTAATGTTTTGGTTGGAATAAACATTAACAAATTTTGTTAAATGTTGTTCAATTACGCTTAGTTATGTGTATAGACATGAACTGAATCGATTTTTTTGTATTTGGTTAGAATGTATGTGAGTATTTCTATCAATTCAATTGGTAATTAGTTTTGGATTATTCTTTTAGAATATATATGACAATTTGTATTAATTTGACATGTAAGTAGTTTTACATGTTATTTTCACAATGGATATTATCTTGAATAAAGCTTATTATCTTTACTCTCATAATGTTTGCAGGTGTATTTAGAGTATCGAATCAGTTAATATTTAGTTATATACTGTGTTTGGATTTCAAGTATTGGACTTATAGTTTTCAAATAAATATATTTTGTTGTAATAGACTTTCTATGCCACCTTCATCTACGTCGGTTCTGGAATCGATATAGAATGTTCTCTAGAATCGACATAAAAATTTCAAGACTTTCTATATCACCTGCATCTACGTCAATTCTAGAATCGATGTAGAATGTCCTCTAGAACGGATGTAGAAAACATTTTTTCTACTAGTGACTTTCTATGTTTTTTTTCACTACTTCCAATGATTGATAATGTATGTTACTATTAAAACTTAACTCCTGACACACATCACGGTAAACTAAATTACCCTAAAAGGAGCATTCTCCTTTTTACCCTTGTCAAATCCGAGTATATCAATGTAAAAATATAAGATGCCTAACTCCACTACAACAAAGAATGGGGAACAACTTTTATAGTGATGATCTAAGTTCTTTCATCTTTATTGAGCTTATTTTCGGTCATAAGTTATCATAGAACACAATTACATTTTAAAAAGTGATTGAAAACCATTTCATGGTGGATATATTTAAATACTATGATAGGTTGTTCCTATATAAATGATTTTTGAATTTGATTGTGATTGATAGGGATAACAAACAAGAATTTATAACAATAGATATTTATCTATCTATATATAGATATAGATAGATAAATATATAAGAAAAAAAAGAAAAAGAATGATCTTATTCAAAACTTCTTGTGATCTTCAACCAATTTTGTGCTGCAATGTAATTACTAGGGATAAGAGCTATAGCTTGTTTCCAATATTCAGCGGCTTGATTAAACCAAGATTCTGCAACTTTTGAGTCTCCCTATCGAATGACGTGTTCTCCCTAGTCTTGAAAAATATTTTATTTTTAAAAATTGATTTTAGACCAATTTAGTTTAAAACTATTTCATATCATATAAGTTCTTAGATATGTCTAGGTCATAGTTTTACCATCTGGCATAATCAAATTAGACATAGAGTTTTCATGTCAAGCTATGATGGTTTAATATGGAGTTTGACCAAATCCCTTATTGTTGTTTGTTAGTAACACATATATAGTATCAATACTTTCGATCAACATGTTAGGACTACAAATTCCTATACCCATTACATAACCTAACAAAGCCATAATTCTCGTCAAATAGTTAAAATTTTGGTTTCCTTTACCTTTTTCTCGATCTAACAAGGAATTATTGTTGGCGATCATGATAACATTATTCAGTTTATTATGCGTTTCACTCCTTCACAACTTATTCATGTTATTATTGGTTAACATGTAGTACAATAACTTAAGTTTAGTATTTTATCAGCTCATTAAGTCCAAGCCACCGTATCTACTACATTCCAATTCACCCAGCTTCGCTAGTCTAGGCCACCCTACCTCCTTTAGGCCACGACATCCCAACTCCTACTATAGCAGTTCAATCCACACTTGATTGTTAAGACTTTATTTGGCAAGTGTACCGAGTCACAAGTAATATAGTGAATTAAGTAAAGATGTCGATTCCTCAGGGAACAGTTCTGTTTTAGAATTTCAGCATCACTACTCAATAAGAAAATTCAGTTTTAAAATGATTTGATAATAATTCGAGTCAAGAAACATAAAAGAACAATTAAAAATAAGTAACAATTATAAAAAGGAGTTTGCAAGATCTAGAAGGACTCTGGGATTAAACTTCATCTATCTCCCTCATTCATATTTTAGATTTGATAAAAACATACAATATCCTTAACTACTCATAATTGATGCACATATAAAAATCATTCACACCGATTCCTCTGATATGAAATTCATAAGGAAATTTCCTAAACACGGATCCCTCAACTATTTAGTAAATTACCCAACATTAAGAACAGATGTTATACGCAATCAATACATCGAAACCTATCCATAGCATTCCAATATATTGAGTATTTTCATCTAGGTCAGAAACTCAAAAGTACTTCCCAGTTAAATTTAAGAATCAAAATCAAGATTCTATTGATCAGATAAAATCTAGCATTAAGCACAAGATGAAAATACCAATTGAGTAGAAACTGAATATTATATATAAAAATCACCAAAATATGAATGAGTTCAAAAGATTACATTCAATCCCAAAGATGAAGAATTAGCTACCCATGGTAGCCATTACAACCCAATGAAAGGAAGATTGCAAGAGGGGAAGAAAATCTTGATTCTAGCCGTCCGCCTCCGTCTTCTAGGTCTTGATACCTCCCAAAATCCTAAAAATCTCCTTTTAAACCTGGTTTTGGGCCTAGGTTAAGTGGCTTTTCTCTTGCATTTTTTTCTATTTTAAACTTTTTATTTCTTTTCTTCATGAATCTTCCAATCTATCATTTTCTTCATTCTTTTATATCTGAAATTCCACAATAATTGAGATTAAATGATTTCCTTTAACTCAGGACTCAAAACATAAATTTAAATCCAAAACTCTAAAATTGAGAGTAATTACTATTTTAAATAACACTTAAACCCACAAGTACTCAATATTTCTCATGTATAAAAACACTCAAAATTGGTACTTATCATTGATTCATTAGGCCACCTATAATGCATCAATCTAACCCACCCATACTCTATCTGTCAATTATAAAAATGACTACATACATGTTTTCCCTACTTCAAACCATGATGTCTCTAATGGGAGGTCCAATGTAATGATAGTGGAAGGGTCATCACAATACAAATGATTAAAGGATAAGTCTACTTTGTTATTGATTTTTTATTTATTTATGCACTTAATGCTTATCCATTTTCTTTGGATGTTTTGTAGTTGGATGCCTAACCATCATGTTACTAAGGTAATTAGCCATGTAATTAGATAAGAATTCCCTACCATCATTATGAGGTTATCCCTGAAGATATCTAGGTTAAATGGTGGACAAAGTTTAAGGTAAATTTACATCATAATTTTAATCACTTATCATAATATGTCATCTTTCCCACTCTATGTTTTTTTTCAACTATAGTTACTTGGACTCTTCATGATTAGTGGCAAACTTGAAAGGTCTACGAGGAAAAAGTTAAAAAACACCTTTATGATATATACTCACCAAAGCTAGGGTAAAGGAGACCAGACCTAACTGGATGTGTGAACAAACATGAATTGATATATTAAACCATTGGGATATCAAGAAGTTCAAAGAAAAAACCTCTTAAAATAATGTTAATATATCTTTGTGTTGAGGTGAAGCAGTACACTCTACTGGCCACAAATCTCATCTCAACATTGCATCGAGCCTAGTAAGTATTATTCATGATGTGTAAATTTCCCTACATGTCATGGAATTATGTAATGGTTAATATAATGTTTTTAATTGTATAAATTTCGTAAGGAATGAAAATATGGTTGTCATATGGAACTAGATGAATTATTTCTCGTCACTCACACCAAGAAGGACGGTAGTATGATATATGGGTGTGTTTGTAACACCTATGTAACTTATTCATTTTTTTGATAGTTTTATTTATAGTTTTATCACACATTTCTAACTATTTTCAAATATTATAAATGACTAGGAAACACATAATCAACATTTATGAGTCATCCAATCACATAGTTTTGAATGATTCATTGCCAACCTCTATTAATTGAATTATTAATTGAATGGGACAACAAAGATTGAATGTTGGACAAATGTTGTTAGAGATAAGAGTAGAGGTAGATATTATGACATTGGGGACTTGGTTGTCAACATCAAACATGATGTGTCATCCATCACTTAACCCTTAATATTAATTACCTCCTTTGTTGATCAAACACAACAACAATTAGTTGAGACTCCAATAAGTTAATGAAGAAACTAAAAGGTTTAATGTAACAACATCAAACTTATGCAAAGCTAATCAAAGATATTCACTAATGGAGGAGTATTGCGGTTGACATCAATTGTCCTGTGGCGGAGGGCAGGTGGGCCGAGTCACAATCGAATCATGACACTTGGGCTGTTACGCTCTTAATTAGAAAGAGTTGCGCCTTAACTAAAGGTTATAGCTTTTGGCCTAGTGGTAAACACTCAATCCAATAATTGGTATCAAAGTCAAGATCATGAGTTTGATTCCCAGTGGGGCAATTGTTCAGGGAGAGATTCTTGCAAGTTGTATAATTGTCCTGTGACGTAGGTCAAGTGGGTTGAGTTACAATCAAAGAATTTGATTCCTAGTGTGACAATTATTAGGGGAAGATTGTTGTGGGTATCATCAATTGTCCCGTGGCAGAGGCCATGTGAGTTAAGTCACAATTGAATCGTGACGCTTGGACTGCTACGCTCTTAAATAGAAAGAGTTATGCCCTGACTAATGGCTATAATTTTTGGTAAGCGCTCGATCCAACAATGAGAGAATAAAGTTGATGTAAGAACAACTAATTCGAAACCACTTTATAGTACTAGTCAAGTACACCCATGTTTAGCTAACTACTTTGATGACCAACCCTACTCTAACTTCATTGTAAGGTAAATGAATTGTTATATGCTTTGATTTTCTACATATGAATTGTTAACATAATACGATTGACAATGTCACCCCCTTTCTACATATGAAAGTAGGAAAAAGTGGTTTTAGTGAGTCTTATTTGAGTACTATTCTCTCTTTCTCTACATGTTTTCATTGTGTGGTTTTAGATAGTTCGATTGATATTATCAACATATTAGTTTAAGGTATTGTCTTTATATTTGCATATATTTGCATGTCTGTTTTTTCTTATACCTTGCAAAACGAATGTTAAATTTCAATTTAGAAATGGTTAATTTCAATTTGAATTGTCCTACTATTATTGTAACAATTTGGATTTAAATTTAGAAATGGTTAAATCAAATTTATTGTCCTGCCACTTCTCTAAAACTTTACATTCAATTTTGAAAATAATCTACTTTGAATTTGGATTTTACCGATATTGTAAAAGGTTTGCATAGTGTTATACTAAATTGTTTTTTTATAATATTTTTTTATATTAGTATTATGTGCCACACAAGTAATGGAACACATATTTTTATTATGGTATTGCACTAAATGTTTCAAAGTTTGATATCATATTTTAAAGGCATGTTGAAGTGATTGGAGTAATCATTAATCTCTAAGTTGTGTTCATGAATCAAGAAGTTGTAATCACTAATTTATATGTTTTATTTTTTTTATCTCTTAAATATTTTATATTTACTGTTTCTTATACTTCATTTTTTCATATATTATACATTTTATATTGATTGCATTGATTTGACATATTCTACTTCAATTTAGTAAATGTATTAGTCTTTGTTTTTGTTTTTAAGTTTTAGGTAAAATATTTGTTAAGTTGTAATGTTTAGGTTTTGTGTGACTATTAATTTGTTTGACATAATTTTATTCAAATATAACGTTTGAAACTTAATTGGTAGAGTCATTCTCTTGAATAAAATTTGTGTGTACATATTTGTTGAATGCAATTATAGCTAACTAGATTTTATACAGTAATTGTTATAATTTTTTATAATAAATTCATTTTATATTTGCTAGACCTTCCCTAAAACATAATAATTTACAAATAAATCATATTTGTTGAATGCAATTATAGGTAACTAGATTTTATATAGTAATTAATTGTTATAATTTTTTATAATAAATTCATTTTATATTTGCTTGACTTACACTGAAAGAAAATAAATTATCAAATAAATCATATTAGTGTCAAATAGATCAATAATATAATTAAAAAATAAATATTTTATATATTATTAGTGTCAGATCAAATGCACACTAGTTTCAATTTCTTTTATATTTCTATTTTTAGTATTTTTTTTTGAAATTGTATCTTAATAATAAATACTTTGTTGAATGTAACATTAATTGTCCAGTAAAAATCAAGTGGCTCCATTTACAATCAAATGGTTACATTTGCTCTTAAATAAAAAAATTATATCTTAATTAATAATTATAATTTTTGTTTTAATAATAAATATCAGATATCTAAAAATATTTTTTTATCTTATTTTTATAGAATAATATTCGATTAATATCATATTAATGCAAATTTTAATACTGATTAAATATTTTTTTATAAAAAAACTGATACTATAATTAATGTCATGCTTTTAACATAGGCACATCTTAGAATCAAAGTTCACAATAAAGTTGACTTCTTTCCTTTTGTGTGGGTTTTGAACTAATATTAATCATATGTTTTTGGATACAATTCAAAACTATAGATTTCATACTTTTATATTTTCTTAGCTTATTCTAAAGTTTTGTTTACTTAACTTTCTATAATCCTTTAGAAGACAACTTCAAAATATTTTACCTTTCCAATGATTTTCACATTTATTATTTTGTCAAAAATTGAATACTTTAGTCCATAAGAATATGGGAGAGTATCACTTTGTTTGTTGTCCAAAGATTATTATCATCTCCTTATACTAACCTTATTTAATAAAAATTTAAATATTGTAACTCTCAAATATTTTGTCTTCAAAGTTTCTCAAAACTTAAATCTATATTCCTATTTAACTTATGATCTGATATAAAATATTAATCGCTGTTTTTTTTTCTTTAAAAAAATATGTTAATTTTCCAATAATTAAAAAGGGTTTTTATCCTATGAAAACACTCTTATTCCTCAAACACTAAAAAAATAACTCACACTCCCACCAAACCCTCTCTAACTCTCTAATACAAATTGATATCAATGGGACAAAATATCAACTCCACAAATAAACAACATTGAGAGATATAACAGCCTATCACTAGAAAAAGAGAAGAGAATATCACTTAACAATTCATTCACTAAATTTTGATTCTTCAGTTGTGTTTACATAGGTGTAGCCCATGATATTTTATAGGCAAATTCAAGTAATAAAATATTACAAACTTTCTCTTAAAAAATATACAACAGTGGTAGCAAATTTTTATTTAATGCTTTCATACCAGTGGAAAGATGAAATATAGAGTATTAATTTATACTTGTATCACCTATTCTTGCATATGATTTAGAGAGTACAATAATTCTGGATGTACCAATTCAAAATTTTTAAATTAAATTTATATAAATAAAAAAATTATTGTTGTTGTTTATTTGTTTTTGAGTGCGTTATTTTTAGTTAGAAAAATGAAAGAGTATATTATATATATAAGTATGTGTGTATATATATATATATATATATATATATATATATATGTAAATTAATTATTTAAGAAAATATAGATACTATTAGAGGAGAAATAAAGTTAGTAGATGAATAATTTTATTATAAATGTTAATTAAAAGTAATTTAAATTAGCAGTAACTACTCATCAATAAAATTTAAGAGAAGTAGTAACAATAATTTTTTTTTAAAATTGAGAGGAGATAAGAGGTTAAAGGAAATTAAAAAAAAAGGTCTTGATTAAGAAGAAGGTTGCATGAATTTTTAATTTAAATATTGAAAATAAAAATAAAGGTATAAGAGAAATTTGTAGATTCTGTAGTTTGCTATTTTTATTACAATATTATTGTTAGAATGAGAGAGAAATAATTGAAAATCCTTAGTAAAGAGAAAAATATGTTAAGAGCATGTGATATCAAATATAAGAGAAAATTTATTATGATTATTATTTTGTGGTCACAATTATGGTTAAAATTAGACAAAAAGAAATATTTTTATTTTTTAAAAAGGACAAAAGGCATTTTGATAACATATGATAATTATGCCTTTAAATATTGATATGGAATATTTAAAAAAAAAGTTAATTTGGGAGGAATTTTTAAATTTCAGTTTTATAGTCTTAAGAAGAATATAATTTAGAACTTTATAAGAATAAATTACGATGTTGTTGGATAAATTAAGAACATAGAACTTTGATAAATATAAATATTTGGTTCTTAATTAGGTTGAGAGTTTGTTATAGTTTTAAATTTGTTCATATGGTTATTTTAATTTTATGACGTAGAAATTCTTTAAATGAAATTAATATATTATAATTTTGATATAAAATTTATATATATATATATATATATATATATATATATATATATATATATATATATATATATATATATATATATATTTAGGATTTGATTTTATTAGGTATGGAATTATATGATATTTTTAGAAGGATCATTAGACGGCTTGGGTATAGAAAAAAAGTTGGAAAAGAAATGGATATAAAAAAAATATTAATGGTGTAGTTCGAGTAGAAAATGATTCGAGAGTAAATATTTGTTGAATATGTAGTAAATTATTATTATTTATTATTATTATTATATATTGTAGTTATTATTTGTAGAAATTTTTTATAGTAAATTAATTATTTTTGTATTTTGAATTGAGAAATTAATTTTGTTGATTTTAAGGAAATAATTAATGTTTGATTATGTTGTACTTTTGTATAAGAAAATAAAATTGTGTTGATAAAAAATCATTTTATTTATTTTATCTAATTTTTTTGTTTGTTATATTTTGTTATTCTCTTCTTATTGTGATTGTTGTTGTTAGAATAATTGACAATTGTTAATATAGATCATCATTGTTATAATCAATGTATATAATCATTGTTGACACACACACACACATTTATATATATATATATATATATAGTAATAAGATAATAATAAAACATATATATTGTTATCACTGTTAAATTGTTGTTAATATATATTATTATTCTTAAATATTTAAACTATGAAATTTTATTATTAAATAGGGTGTTTCTTTTCTCTGTGAAAAGAGCATATGCTATTTGTAATTCTGATTTAAGAAGAGTAGTATATAAAAGATCTCTCAGATTAAAAAAACTGTGTAGAAAATCCTTATTCATAGAAGAAACATAATGAATAAATTTTAGTATAGAATTTCACTTAAAGATTTTGATTTTAATAGATAAATTAATTAAATTTATTAAGTAATTATGCAGATTGGAAATTGTATGTAAATTGTAATTTGTTTATAAAATTGATATTTATTATGTTTGGTTTTGTTCTTATCTTTATTTTCATTATTGGTGATGATTATAATAATCCCGTAAATGAATTATTAAGAGAATAAATATTATAGATGCAGAGAAATAAAGTTTATATTTTAAACAATATATTTTTAAAGTTTTTAAAAATTTTATATTACAAAATATTGTGTAGTGGAGGATTAATTCATAAGAATTTTATTTTGGATATCTTCATATTTAAATAATTTTAAAGAATATATTTTGAATTGTATTTCATATTTGATGACATTTTATTTAAATATCTATATTTATTTTTGAGGCATTTATTTTTTAGTTCTTTTGAAAAAAAAATAAAAGTAATTAACAAAAAAATACAATAATTGATTAATAAAAATAGTGAAATGTAAATTAACATTAAAGTAAAATTATTCAACTTCATATAATATTTTCAACATACAATTTTCATCTTTATAAATAAGTACGGTGTATTTTCATATCATCATACTTATATTCCAATATTTTTTTTTCTCAATTTTCAACTTACAACAACTTTATTACAAATCACATTTTTTTAATTTTTTTTTGAAAGAATTTAACTGAAGAATGCAATTAAAAAAACGGTGAAGGACGTCATGAAAAAGATAGTTAAAAAACTGAAAAGAATAAAATAATTTAAAAACTTAAGAAATAGTTAAACCTAAAAAGAAAAGTTGAAAAATATGGTAAGTGGCATGATGAGCAAGTATTTGAGTTGTTTATTGAAAGGAATCTTACTGCCTTGACCCATGAGATTGAGGCAGGGCAGTTCTCTGCAACTCCTAGCTTGTTTGCAGTTACAGAGACACTTCTTCACTTTCAAGAATCCACTGCTTAAATAGAGTTTTTAATTCAAGTATTAGTAATTAATGGAATTATTTAATTGTATTAGTATTAGTAATTAATAAATATTCCCTAACAATACCATATTTAATAAAACAACTTATTGGCTAATTAATTAGTAGTAATTAATTAGAAGGAAGACAATGAAGAGGAGCCTGTGTGACTGCTATGCATGACCCCACTCCCCTTGTCCTCTACCAACATGCATTACTTTTAGTGCAGGGTACGGCACCTAAACACCATTCAATTCAATTCTAACCTCCTACTATTCCATTTTTCAAAACAATTCATAATTGATCCATGCCTTTTTTCTTCATCTTTCTCTTTCCTTTCCACAAAAATAATATTATATATTTATATAAATGCCACTCTGATAAATCATAATAATCACACAACTTGTTAACCTACCTGTCATTCTTTTTGGTGCTTTCCTTTACTATTATTATTATTATTATTAGGGTTCTTAAGTTTTTATTGAAAGGTCCATCTTGCCCTTCGAGTTTAAGATTGTTCTCGCCACCTGTCATTCCTTCTTTTACTTTTCTTTCACCAAAACCTCTATGCCTTTCAATCCAATGCATCTTCTTTCTTGCTAATCATGTAATAGTTACCACTCAAATTCAATACTCCACAACCGTTTCCTTTCTTTCTCAGAAAATGTTCTGTGAACACCCAGCAAAATATGAGTCACTTGCCAAGACCAAATATGGTTTAGAAGAACACAATGTTCACATATATAGAGTAAGCAATAAATAAATAAAAAGTGCTACCCTAAAATAAACTTGTGAGTAAAAAAATGAATAAATTAAATAATTTGAAATAAAAAATGTAATAAACTATTTTTCCTTCACCAAGTAAAAAGATTACAAAAAGTATTTGGAAAAAAATCAGGATTATTTATAATTGTGTACAATATTACACTTGCATCATATATATTTCTTGATATTTAGGTAATGAAACTTTTCTTTTTCTCACTTTTTCTGCATGCTCCACATGTTTTCTTATAACTTAGAATCTGTGTGAACACACGTCAACTGTGTACAGTGTAGTAATTGATCGATCTTTTAGAATTTAATAAACATATATTCACACTGTGATCAAAATTCTTTGCCAAGTTTTTAAATTTATACAACTAAGCTGATTTATCAGGAACAATACATTTTGTACTGTGAGAGGTTCTTATTTTTGGCGGTCCATTTTGATGAGATCAAGAATTAGAAGTGCAGTATCTTTTTTGAGTGAATATTAGAAGTGCTGTATGGTGCACCATAAATCTAATTTCTTTTATGATATAATAATATCATCGAAACATTATGATAATAGTGGTAGAGATGATGCGTTTATAGGAATAATCTTTAATGTGTATGCAGAAGATTGAGAATTACGACAGAATAATAATAAAAATATAAGAATGGGAGTTAGATTTGAAGCTTTCAAAACGAGTGACCAGCTTGACCAAAGATGGAAGGGAAAAAATTTAGGTTAGTCCGATAACTACCAATATTCCGACAAAATTGTTGTGCATGATTGAGCTGATATGGATGGTAAGCCATCCTCATCACCGGCATAGATAGGTATCAAGCACGTGATCCATGAACTTTGCCAAAAAAATGAAACTGTGTGATTTGTGATCATCAACTAGTACTAGTCCTTTGCCCCCATCATGAGGACTCTATTTTGCTGTACATTCACTCTTGACTCTAGTTCTAAGCTGGTAACTTTCAAAGAAAAAATAAAGGAACAAGCAAATTATTTGTTCTTTCTATTTCCATGTAAAAAGGGTCTTGCATAAAAAAGTGTTACATGGGGTATATGCAAGGCACAGCTAATGTTTCATGCTACATTAGTATGGTCAAGTCTTTGAGCCTCGAATTTATGGTTGGATTTGCGTGGCACATGCCTATGAGAAGGGTTTTAACCTGTTTTTGGGAGCGGGGAAGATTCTTTTTCTTAGCATGGATGATAAAGTATAGCTTATAAAAGATAAATTTGTTCGATTCTAAACACAAAAGTTTTTCATCAGAATATTTAGTGTGGGTAAAAGAGATTACTCTAATATTCTGTTTCGAAAAGTAGCATATACAAGTCATTAATTTCGTCCATTTTTTCACTTTTAGAAATTTATTAACAACATTGCAAGACTTATTGTTTTCATATATGGATAATTGATTTGGTGATCTCAAAATGAAACAAAAATTCTACATTAGTTGATTATCCAAAGTTATATCAGTGGTATGAAAGATATATAAAAGTTATATGATGAATATTGGAAATATTGCGAGTCCTTCAAAATCTATACTACCATCCCACAACCATTTTTATGAACTTTTTATTCAATAATTTAATTAAATAAAATTAATTCAATATTTTATTATTATTATTAGGGTTGTAACTAATTAGAATGACGGTTGTAAAATAGTTTTTTTTTTCCCTTTAATTTAGTTATAAATGTTGAAGGCAAATAAATGGTTTTGTTATCTAATTATGACCTAAATGTTACATCATTTACACATGTGATTACACTGGTGTAATTTGTGCTTCAGCTGTATGAAAATGGATGGAAGATTGGTGTTACAGAGGCAAAATAATGATAAGCCCCATTAGGTTTCTGAGCAGAACGTGGTTGTGTCGTTAGCTATAGTGACAGTGCATGAGAAAGCCCACAAATACTATTGATTCTTTTCTTAGAAATCAAAGTGTACCTTTGGTTACATCTGAATGACTCAAAGGCATCAAAGAATCGTTGGCATGACCATGGTGGGTAAAAAAGTGCATCTCCAATTGTAGAGGAATGACATGACTAAGTGTCATTTAGAACCAGGCAAGTTAATTGTGGTACAAATCAAACAAACATAATTGGAAATTTGAGACACAAATCAGTTGGAGGAATTATCGTTATCGCACACAAAAACTGCTCTTAGTGACATGTGCAAACATTGCTACATCTTAATTAATTAATCTTTTTCTAAACCACATAGTACAATGTATATAATTGCGGTGTTGGATATTGTTTCATCATTTTGTTAGGTATGTTGGTTGTTGAAATGTAATTGTACTATGCCATTGCATTGCGGGGTCATATTATTTCCATTGTTTGTTCCCTTTAAAGTTAACTTGGTCCTTTTGGCCACATGGGGTGACACGTGCCTTGCTTCAATTTTCTCTCTCATAGATGTTAAGTTTCTATAACTATTAAATTATTATATTTTTCCTAAGTCAAGTTGCAGATTTTCTAGCGAGCTAGGCAAGTAGTGGAGGAATGATTTTCTTGCCAATTTTATTATTTTTTATTGCTAACCACAATGTTGTTGACGAGCAACGAGATAACAATTCTTTGTGACGTGAACTTTATGACTTTTCTGCAAAAGGTAGATCTTATTGTTTGAGGTTTAGAAATCGAATTTGAGAAGGACCACGTATGTTGTATATACCCCCGTCCCAAAGAATTAGCTTGACAATGTTACAAATAACTAATAAGATGTCGATTAATTAATTAATAATTAACCAATAGATTAACTATCATTAACCGGTATAAAATTATGTACGTCGAACCATGTGCTAATGACAATTTCATAAGTTTATTTATCAGTGGGCACGAATGAAGAAAAGAAAACAGTAGGTTTAACAAAGAAAACTTGAAGCTTTAACAAACCATGGTCGAAATAGCAGAACTTAAATCTCAGATTACCTTATAATCTTCTTGTTTTATTTTCCATATTAGTATAATTTTGCATGTCCGAAATGAGCAGATAACTTTTTATTACATAAATGAACCATTTGTGTCAATTTAGTATGATTTTATTTTGAAAAAGTCATGTCAAATAAATATAATTTTTTTTTTATATTTGACTAAAATTATGTCAATGTGACACAATTTTTATTTAAAATATGTTATACTGAAATCGTTTTAAAATTACACAATTTTATTATAATACGGTTTAAACAACTTAAGTCGTCTTGTATTTATAAGATTTGTCATAATGAAATTATTTTAAACTGAGACAATTTCTCTATTTATATAATAAAAAAATATATTCATTTTAGACATTACGATGCAGATTGTATTAGTTTGGAGAAAAAAATCCAATATTTTTATAATGTTTTATAAATAATATTATCATATTTATTAAATATCACACATCAATTAAAAATAAAATTAATTTATGATATATAAATCAATTTTATGAAAATAAATTAAAATTTAATTATTTTTCTAATATCATGTCATTACCAATTTAGAGTATCTAATTTTACACATGATATATGTATAAAAAGGGTATTAAAGTATCATGTGCGGGAGAATGAATATCATTATGAGTAGCAAGTCTTCAAAGCTTGAAAATTCCTTTTATTGATTTCATAACCAATACATTACATGCATATAATTTGTAGACAAGACAATTTTCCCAAGTTATTCCCCCACCAAAACGACCGTAGGCTACACACATTCGTCTACGTATTATACTTGATTGACTCACAACATATAAGGTATAACATGTTTCTTTGTTAAATAAAAAAGAGTGTTAATTACAATGGTGATGACAAGTACTAAGATTAAGAAGATGACGTAATTTACATTTCCTTATAGTTAATGGAAAAATTAGAAAGAAAAATAAAAAGCATGGAAAAGTGGAAGAATGATGGAAAAGCAAAACAATGGTGAATGGTATGGTTGTTAACCCTAGAAATAGAAGAAGGAAATGAGGGGCAAAGGAGGAAGAAGAAAAGGGCAATGATGAGTTGAATGAGATGGGATCCACTTGATTATCTTTTTATTTGGCATAGTTTTAATTTTTATTTTTGACTTAGGAGTTTGGGTCCCATTCCGGCCACCACAGTCTTTATGGATTGAATGATAAAGAGCACCGCACGTGGAGTCTGAATCAAGAGACTGTCCACTGTCCAACCACAATCAAATGACACCCTGTATTTTACTTCTATTTTCATTTCCTCCACTTCAAAATTCAATGCCAACAAAATTAAATAAAATATGACACAAACAAACCCTTTATTCCCCAAATACACCTTCTCAAACCCCATCTATTTCCTACTCAATCAATATTCTTCCTGTTTATTTGATTCTTCATGCATTTCACTTAGCTACCATCACCCAACAAATTGCAAGCTTCATAGAAGAACATTTTATAAAAAAAAATCTGCCCATAAGATATAAACATATCATGAAGTCAAATGAGTTTATAAAGTTAAATTAAACTTGATAATTATTTTATACTAAATAGTTGATGCATCGCGTATGTATTTGCTTTAGTATCAGACATATTATTCAATTATAAATTAATCCATAAATGTTTAAGTAATTACAAATTTAATAAATACCATCCCCAGTATAATATTATATAATTTATTGATTAAATTGATAAATTTTGCTATATTTTTACAGGAAAAAAGTATTAATAAAAATATATGTAAGGAGTATTTCAATTTGTTATACAAAACCAATATAAACTAATAGTTTTTACTAAAATGTTACGATATTTTTACTATTTGAGTTTATAAAATAAGAATTTTTAAGATTTTTTACATGTTTCAAAGATGTTTTTTAAGATAAGTAATTTTCTTTCATTTTTATATTAGTTTAGTAAATAATGTTATTATGAGAAATAAGGATTTACACGGTTTCCTTTTAAAAAACGACACAGGAATTATGAAAAGTTGTTAAGAGGAGTGTGATTGTTTTCCATTTAAGATTTATTGTACAGCTAGCATGTTGCAGCCTCTAATTGAGAAAAGTAAAAAATTCAAAATAGAGACATTGATTTCAAGAGAGTTGAAAATAAGGAGAGTGATAAAACTAGAGAAGACTAAAAAAAGGATTCCATTCATAAAAAAACAAAAAGAAAGAGAAACCCTATGCTTTTCCAAATTTTACTGAGCCCTTATTATTCCCACTCATTATTTTTGTTGCTTAAAGCTTGCCCTCCTCTCCCTTATCCTCTATCATTCATTCATTCATTCTCTCTCTCTCTTTCCACACAAAGAACAACTCAGCTCCAAGCTCCCATCTGAAAGGAGTTCCATGCTCCACAAAACACACAAACACAGAAAAGAGAGACCCACTAGCCCACTAAGCGATACAATTTCAGGGTCACTTCACCTCCTAGCTACACACATACAAAAAAAATTATTATATATATATAGATATATATATTCAAAACATATCTAGTGGCAGTACTTCTACTTCCACTATAGCTGCTAGCTAGCTACCAGATAGGAGAAAGAGTGTTTTTTTTTTAAATAAACCCCACCAATTCATTTATTTTTTTTTTCTTTAAAAAAAGTGCTTATAGAGAGCTTGGTTATATGAGATAACAAGATCATGGAATTGGAGGCTGATCATCAAAATGGGATCCGAAGCAGACCCAATTTCCCTCTGCAGCTGTTAGAGAAAAAGGACGTTGATGACGTCACAGAACAACCTTGTTCCACCACTACCAGGGACAGCGTCGTAACTGCAACTACTATTACTACTACTTCTGCTACTAATAACAACCTCCACTTGCCGGAGCAGTCCAAAAAGCCTCCGCCGAAGAGGACTTCCACCAAGGACCGCCACACCAAGGTCGATGGCCGAGGCCGCCGGATCCGCATGCCGGCGGCGTGTGCTGCCAGAGTGTTTCAGCTCACGCGTGAACTGGGACACAAGTCTGACGGAGAGACCATCGAGTGGCTCCTTCAGCAGGCGGAGCCAGCCGTCATCGCTGCCACCGGCACCGGCACCATTCCAGCCAACTTCACCTCCCTCAACATCTCCCTCCGCAGCTCCGGCTCCACCATGTCTGCGCCCTCGCACTACTTCCGCGGAAACTACTTCAACCCTAGCACGTTCTCCACCTCTACTGCCGCCGCTGCGGCGGCGGCGCAGCTAAGGAACCGCGCGGAGTGGGACCGGAACATGAGCATGGTGATGGAGGATTCTCGTAGGAGCATGTTGGAGAACACTTCTTCCATCTCAGCAATTTTGAATTTCAACCCTATGGGTAACATCAATGTAATTCAGCAAGCGAAACAAGAGCTTCGAGAAGAATCCGGTGGCGGTCTTGAATTGGTGGCTTCGGATTCTGATGGAAGCTTAGGGAGAAAGAGAAGGCCGGAGCAAGAGCTATCACAAATGGGAAGCTATTTGATACAATCGAGCACAGGGTCGCTTCCGGCGAGCCACGCTTCCAATACGGCGGCGTTTTGGATGGTGGCGGGTCACGGTAACCAATCCATGAGTGGTGGTGGCGGCGGTAGCAGCGGCAATGGTAACGATAATCCCATTTGGGCAATTCCCTCTGTCGGGAACAGTGGGGTTTATAGAGGAGCTATGTCTCCTCCAGGTGGCATTCATTTCATGAATTTTGCTTCTCCGATGCCCCTTATGCCCGGTGGTCAACTAGGTTCCGGTATGGTTGGCGGCGGAGGTGGCGGCAGCGGCAGTGGTCAACTTCTAAGTGAAAGTAACTTAGGCATGCTTGCGGCCCTTAATGCCTACAGACAGATTCCGGCGAACGGCGTCTCGGAGTCTCCGGGAAGCGCTGGACAAGCTCACGGCGGAGATGATGGACGTGACTCAACCAGTCAACATTCCTGAGGGTCAAATAATCACGTGTATGATCTGATGCTAGCTTCTTAATTTTTCTCTTAATCACTATATTATTACTAGCAGTGTTACTATTACTACTAGTAGTGCTACTAATCAGTGGTTTCCAAATTATATATTAAATACGTAACTATATATGTTATGTTCATTTGCAAAACATGCAAGAAGCCCGAGTTTGATTGCTTTGGTATATTGAGTTCAGTATGCGATTTTGGACCTTTAGTGTGATTTTGCTGAGGTTGATCATGTTAGGGTTCGAGAACAAATTAATATACGTATATTTTATTTCCATTATAGTTTCTATATATGCGCTATGAAGGTGTTTAGATAGCTTAGTTTGTTACTAATGATGATGGGATGGTGGTTTTGTGATCTGGGATTTGTTGCACTATGATTTGGCATGATTTGTGATGGAGTAATTGATAGTTTTATAGAGAAAGATGGTATTTTGGGTGATTAATAAATTAGTGTTGTTTAGAGGAAGGTGGTAGGTTTAACAAAGTAATTATTTAAGTATCCATTATTGGTGTGGAGAAAATGAAGAAGGTACGAAATTGATCTTTTACTGCATTGTGTTGAAGATGCTGCCCTTCTGGTAAGTACTGCAAACACTGTCACATGCATGATGCATCCCTTATTGCTGCAGTTGTGAATTATGTGTGTGTACTACACTACATACATAGGTAGCTAGGGACCAATATCTATATAATAGATGCTTTGGATGAAAGAGGCCACTCCTGAATCCTGAGCAGTTTCTTCAGGCTTTTGAAGCAGCTACCTCTTAAACTCAGGTGGTGACCAGTGAGCCCCCAAGGTTGGCCATTGCCTAAAATTAACATACTTCCACTGCCTCACCACCTCCTTCATTCTTTCTCTTTCCAATATAAAATGGATACTACTTGGCATCATTGTCTGAGCTTATTAAATGTAGTACATTGCAGGAATTACAAGTAATATACCAGCCCATCAACTCATCACATATCAAACCATTTCCACCCTTTTTGCCTCTCTATCCCCAACTGTGCTTTTCAAAAAAATTAAACTACCTCCCCTAAAATTAGGTATAATTCAACTAGTTTTTGTACATTTTATTTTCAATTTTAAAACTTTTATTTTTTGGAAAAATATTTTCCCAAAAGAATCAAATTAAATTACATTTACTAAATTTGTTTTGTCCGCATACTTTTCTCTTATTCACAAGTGCAACGTTGAGCCTTCATACATCTCATCTCAAGTTTTGTAGCTAGTAATATTTTTCATATAAAAAAGAAAATTACACCAGTTCCGGTTTTTGATAATAAAAATGTGAAATATCTCATTACAACAGACATCCTCTCTGCTATTTTATTTTCCCCATCAAGCAAAGTGTCAAAATTGTATAAGAATTTACTTTTGAAGAAAAGGTTATATAAAGAATTTTGATTTTAATTAAACATAGTTTTGTTTCCTTTCTAGGTTTTTAGCAAAAAATAATTCGTGTTGGATTCATGAACTCACTTACTTCTATCATTAAAACCACAATTTGATTGCCTTTGTATGAACTAAAACCACCGCTTTACAAGTTGGTGTGACATTGTGCCATTAACATATACGTAAGGTGATAAATAAATGAAAGGTTAAAATATTCTGTTGCCACCCTTTGATTAAACGTTGCTAAGTGAAAAAGAAAACATGATTAATTGGTAATGACTTCTTCTTTACATGTTACTGTTTTTCATTGTCATCATTTGATTAGATACACAAAGGAAAACTAAATAAAAAGACAAGATTTAAATTATGAAATGAAATGTTTATCCGTAATCAACTTATATCGATGTAGAAAATTAAAAGTGGAATCGTTGAATCTCATGAAAAATATACTTGAGTAAAATACATGCCAGAGTTTGCAGAGATTTTTTTTTCTCTTGATACGACGTCATTCATAACTAGTTCTGTCAATTATCAATTTTATCACCAAAAATAGTGAAATTTCAAAAATCAATTTAAGGTATTTAAAGTTTCATTCTACCGTCAAAAACATTAAAATCAACAATAAACTTTCAAAATTGATCATCATGATACTAATTCAAGTACAGAAAAAAGATAAAATATTATTGAGATACATTCATAATTATTCAGAGTATAAGGTATTTATTTATATTGAAAGTTACTAGGATCTAAAAGGGGAGAAAAAATGAATAAAAACACCAGAGGAATGGTGTAATTTAACATCTTTCAAAGAAATCAATGTATTATACACTGAATAAATTTTTCCAATAACTTATCACTCGATTAGTTAGATCAAATATAGTGTCAATACAAAAGTGTTATGCTTGATTCTTGTTAAAAGTCTATGGCTAAGTCACTTTATAATTGTTTAAACTTCTTGCCTTATCCAGATGTAAAATGGGATAACATCTGTTTTCCTTAAACTTTTATGTGCACAAAAATTAATAAAACACTTCTAAATTTTTTTAATTTGTTAATTTTTATATTTGATAATTTTTTCATTAAAAGTGACACGGCATGTGAATATTTCTTCGTTTTCATCTTCCATATAACCATCACAAAATTGATAACCATAATAGAGGAACTTGTGCATTACATTATGATGGACAGTGATTTGGTTAACGTCGTCCATGCATCAGTGTAAGCAGTGCATGGCGCAGTACTAGGGTAGGTAAAAGAGCTAGGTAGCAGAACAGACTGAGGTACTTTGTTAAATAAACGTGAGAGACCACCAAAAAGAAAAAGTTACGTAAAAAGAATAAAGAAAGAAATAAAAAGGTAAAAGATTCATGCTCATAACAGTACATAGCCTCTTAATTAACTATTAAAAGTGCTGTAGTTTTGACCCTGTTTATTTATTTATGAGAGACCATTGAACGTTATTATTTCAGTCAATGTATCTTTCAGTTAAGTCCAGCATGACTCCTTTTTTGTACCATCTCTTCCAAAAAACTGGCAGATAATGTGGATTTTTAAAAAGTAATAAAATTATGTGCTTACTCTGACGATTTTAATATGAAATTCCATACTAATCTGTGTTTGGTCAAGGAATTTTAAGAGAGTATAATCTTTTTTAGAAAATTTGAAATGTTTTATAACAAAATATGTTAAGACATTAAGAAATTTTAAAAAAATTGAAACTAGAATTTAAAGTAATTGAATTGCTTAAAATTATAATTTTAAATTTTATTTAAAAGATAAATTTAAAATTATTCATAATCTCATATTTCTTGTTTTTCTTTTAATAGTTCAGTTTAATTTTAGTTGGAGCGCCTCGTTTTGACAAAACTCAAGACATTATCAAGATGACTATTTTTTATTAATTTCGACAGAATTTTTTATTGATATTAATAGGAATTATTTTATTAAGTTGTTTAATTTTTTTATCATTATTATTTTTTATTTGATATTAGTTAGAGTTTTCAAGGTCAATGTTAGAGAAACTATTTTTTCCATATGTGAATTAAACCTTTCAATAGACTTATGTCATGATTCTTCTTTTGTCCATGTCGGCAGTGATTTTTTTTGTCATCAACAAATATATTATCTTTTTTACAATACTTTGCTAGAATTTTAACCAAAATTAGTTAGGATTTCTTTTAACGAATATCAATTGGTGAAATTGGTACGTTAACACTGATAAAAAAAAGTAGACAAAAAACCTTAACTACCAACATCATAAAAAAAAAAAAAAAACTTGCATAGATTATCAAGTTACATTGTAACAAAATTTTGTAATAGCTATCAGAAAACAACGTTAGTCATGGAGGAAACATAAATAATACCGGTCAAACTCATTCTAAGTCGATATTAAAATAATGCAAAAATTATATGGGTTAAACTCACTCTAAAATCACACTAAATAAAAATATATAAAAAAATAAATATTGTCTAAACTGACGTTAAAAGGGATTGTTTTTAATTAAATAAAAAAACATAGTGTCGACTAGGTCGATTCTAAGAGTGATATTTTTCCTAATATATCGTAGGTGTGCTGACTTAATCGATGCTACATCAGAGACAATATTTGTGTCGGTTAGACCAATGTTATACAGGAGTAAACTTTTGTATCAATCATGTTGACGCATAATGCAATTAAAAATCTCTACGCGCCCACTTTTCCTTTCTTCTTCCTTACGGTTTCCCTATGCACGATAAGCTCATTCGCCTGCAACTTTGCTTATATGCCTCCAAATCACAAAAACTCAGCACTTTACCTTCACAAAACCAACAAATGGTCATTTCTTTCCCATTTCACCAAGTATTTTTCCATTTAATCTCCACATGTCTGTTC
>Ga0209700_104447_pt1 | contig 25234 bp, 13 predicted proteins | sample SiratroredBW_FD_187528 | JGI IMG/M metagenome (GOLD analysis project Ga0209700, IMG submission 187528) | Root nodule microbial communities of legume samples collected from California, USA - Siratro red BW (SPAdes) (version 2) | ecosystem: Host-associated > Plants > Roots > Nodule | place: USA...
AAAAAAAAAAAAAAAAAAAAAAAAAAAAAAAAAAAAAAAAAAAAAAAAAAAAAAAAAAAAAAAAAAAAAAAACAACAACAACTTGAAGAAATTAGAAGCATCAAGCTTTTATTTTGGAAAAATTATAATAAAATTGAGAATTATAACATATAGTGTAAACAGAAATAATGCAGTAAGGGTAGGCTTAGTGTGAGTAGCACTCAGTTTGAAAAGATTTTACCATTTGACGTTTTTACACAATAGCACGACTTTGGAAGATTCATAATGTGAAGCATGAGATGTAACAGTGAAAGTGATATATTCGGTGTGCTGAAGACACAGAAATAATAGTGCAAGTGGGAACATGTCTTTTTGCATTCACACTTGGAACATAACACAAACTATGTGTAACACAAAATTTGAAGGATGAAATTAACGTTATAAATTAAACTTTTGTGGGTGAAAACTATGTCCTGGTTGGAGAATGCGTGCATGACTTAGAAAGTGAATAAAATAAATGTTGTTATTGGTGAATGAGTTTGCACGAGTAAGATAAAGTCCACACCAACCCAAGTGTAATTTTGTTAACCCAAGTGTTACTTCCATCACTTAAAGCCATAATCAATCTTATCTAACAAAAACAAAACCTCTTCATTTTTAATAAAATAAGTTTGAAATTGAAAGAAAATTATTTCACTGATATAGGCTAAAAATCATTAACATACAAGTCAAAAACACTTGTATAAACTGCATAATAGAGAAAGATTGGAATTTGAAAATATAGAGCTGAATAAAATGAGTATATCACACTGTATAATTTGGTACATCATTTTGGCATGTCCATAGACACTATTACTAGACTCAACTAAAACAGCCTGAAGGAGCTCCTCTTCCATTAACCATGACTACAAATATCTACTGGGACTTGTATCTCTTCTCCACCTCCTCCATACTCTCCACGTCCTTCTGATACTTGCAAATACGGCAGATAGACCTGTCACCATAAACATATGCACATACAGCTACCTAAGTCCATAATTCCAAGCCAAAGGGCAGGAGATTCAAATGTAAAATTATTTTACCAGTAAAGAAGAATTGCTGTAACGCATAGTATTACATTCCTCTGAGCTTTGTATATCTGTGCAACACCAGCAAATATGATCAATGAGTCAAGTCAAGTAAAGTCAAGTTAAAGTATTCTATTTTTTGAGGGGAGAGAAATGGCAATTCATATCTTAAAATCAGTGATATAGCAATGATAGAGGAGATATGAATGGAAGCCAGAAATGCTACAAAAAAGGCATAGGATTATATAATAGGACTCAGATTGACAACAACCAATAAACCAGTTTGAGACATTAATAGGTCTGAAATATAAAGTTAGAACTCAGCTAATTAATCCATAAGTTGGATGAGATTTAATGAACCAGCAGAGTCAAAGTTTTGAGCAAAACACTTCCACTCACAAGGTTAACTCAATAGGGGCTTTGTCATGTTCTATATCTCCCACACTACACTACAAAGAGTATTGTAGTTCAAACAATATAGAAAACATACTTGGTCCAATAAAGAAAAAAAAAATCTATTTTCCCCTTAAAAGCTAAAACATGAATGGGTATCAAACTAAACTTCATCTTCTTACATCACAGATCACAATCTCACAACCTTACAAGAGTGCTGATTAAGAAACTTTAAGATGGTATATGGTATAGCAGTAGAGTTTCAGACTGTCAATAACAAATAGCATTGTGGGGACAAAAGTTATTACTCACATAGACACACACTCATTTAATTTACTTTGCAAATGTCATGGTAAATATATTGCTATACCTCATCTTCTCTGTTGCATTTTGAACCAATACTAAAATTGTTCATTTGGTCCCTATAATCACAAAAGCTTCCTTTTAGATTTTATACTTAAAAACGTCTCCTCTTTAATCCCTAAACACATACTTAAAAATGATGTGTAGAGACTGGGAATGCTTTTAAGTATAGGAACTAAAAGGAAAATATTTTGTAACTGTATAAATCAATAAGAAATAATGAATTTTTCAAACCACCAATATATTTAATAGTTTCTGACCCCACCACCAGGCTATAGGGAAACACGTGACAGAACAAAAAAAATTACGTACAGCTAACCAGGTAATGTTGAATAAACAAATTAAATCACAATGTAAGGATGCAAAGTAAAGACAAGAGTGTAACTTTTCGGCATTAGCCACCGACAGATTAAACTTAAAATGGTTGTTAAGGTCATTGAAGACTATGTAACCTAAAGTGTTCAAGTAAAGTGAAGGGCAATAAAAAATGCATCCGGAGACAGGATGATCCCTGGAGCTAACAACTTCACATAACCAAACCAAAAACCATGAGAGCAATGATAGGAAGATGTTGCAAATACTGATACTTTGGCTCTGGCTCTTAGGAAATGATAATTTTAATTACTACAATTGTGGAAGTAAGCCATAATCCAAAAGGAATAGAAGAAACTTTGAGTAGAAGAATCGTAGAGGGCAATAAAAAATGAGATGAAGATTGAAGAGAATAAAAAAATAGATAAGAAAGTAATCAGATACAATGACAAAGTAAAACTGAAAATAATGATGGGAGAATCAATATAGAGGGTTCCAGTTATCCTCAACAACTGATTTTCAACAAGTTATGATTTTACTTTTGCAACATTCAGACTCGTAAACTATCTTTGAGGCGATGATAAGCAGCTGAATGCCAAATAAATCCTTTATGTTCCAATTCAGACTTTGCAAACAACCTAAATCATGGTACAAAACCCTTCATTACCAATAGCTTCTAAAGTTACATTTCCATCCAATATTCACTAGATTGTTCTAAATTTGAAACTAATATTCCTCATATCTTGAAATGATCAGTGACCACAATTTACACTGCAAAACATAAACTTCCCAATTAATCCATCTTAACATCCACAGGAAATACTTACAGATTTCTCATATCGATCTCTCTCCGTAGCAGTGCAAACTTCAGAGTTACACATCAACCGATGCTCATTCTTCCAGTATATATCTACAAAACAACAACAGATCCAAATTCAGGAAAACCAACAGTAGATCCCATATAATCATCCAATGAATCTCCAACTAAACATATAACTAAGGGTATAAAACCAACATTAAAAAAATCTCATCGAAGCCATTTTCAAGCTCTCGTTTCCTATTGGTATTGCCCTCTAAAAACAATCATGATAGGATTTCACAAATCCCTTCCAAATCTTGATTTCGTTAGGAGGGAATAGACCCTATGCTAGTTCCAAATCTAATCCTCAACTATACAATCCACCCCAAAAAGAAAAGTGAGAAAGATTCAAAATTTTCAGCACCCAAGAGACACCCAGAAGGGTGATCATCCACAAACCCCCAAATATAAAGCAACTACATGCAACAAATGACAACCACCCATCAATCAAGAAGTGAAAAGTAAAGATTTTGAGACAATTAAAGTTGTTGGAAGAGGAAACTAAATAGACCCATTTGAGGAAGAGAGAGAAGAGCGCACCTAGGAGTTGGAATCCTGCAAATGGGACGATGAAAAGCGCAGGTTGAACGATGAGGGAAACGAGAGATGCCAAACGGTTCCTGAGGATTTTGGGTGTTGGGAGGGTTAGCACAATGGCCACCGCAGCCTCAATCGCGACCATATATGTGAGTATCATCCACTGCAAAGCCATGTCTCTTCTTCTGCTTAGTCCTGTTCTTTCTTACTTCTTCCTCTGCAATTAACGTGTTCTGAATTTTGTTAGATACCTTGCTTTTCTTAGGGGTTAAAATTGCGAAGTATTAATTACTATGCGTCTTCCTGCACCTACACAGACAACGAAAATACCATTTTATCCTCTTCTTTTTTATTTTTGCAACGCGTTTCTCTTTACTTTTTTATTATAAATTGTATAATATAAAATGAAAAAGTTTATTCGAAATATAAAAGATTAAATTTCACAAATATCAAAGTTTTTTATATTTCAGACCTTGAAATCTAAACTTTTTTATATATCAGATTATATAATTTAGAATTTTTTTTATATTTCAAAATGCAAAATTTCTTTTGTATTTTGGATTCTAGAATATAAAATTTAAAAGAATATTTTAATAATTTTAAAATTATGGTGATGCATGAAAAAGAGATTGAGGTGTAAGAAGGTATAGAGGTATAAGAAGAAGCCGTCTAATTACTGTTATGTTTTGGAGTAGGTTATCCTTGGGAGGGCTTCTTCACCTTCATTTTGAATTTCTTAAAATGTTCTTTTGAGAAAGAATATATTATCTTTAATAAGAATGAATGATATATAGGTTTTTTAGAAAGGTAAAATGAAAGTGGTGTTGCTTTTTTTGTTTACACTTTATTTAAGGTTAATTCAGGAATTTCAAAAATTTATATGGAGGTACAGGAAGAAGGTATGAGGTGCAGGAAGAAGCCATCTATCTCTGTTCATGGCATTTTACTCTGGGCCAACCCATTTAGAGGTCAACCTTTGTTTTTGGGCTCTTCACATAGTCTAGTAATTCTTTATTTTCAGAGAAGTTGATTTTTATATTTTGACAAAGTTTTGATTAAATTACCTGGACAAGTTTTTCTAGAAACGAAATAATTCTTTTTAAATAAGACTATCTTTGGATAAGTTTCTCTAAAAGCATTTTTAGAAAATGAAAAATATTTTTTCCATGAGCTAAAATTAATTTATCAAAATTATTTTATATAACTTCTCCAAATTCTAAACAGCGAACTCAAGATACTTTCCAGTGATTATTTTGACAATTAATATGAAACTAATTTTTGTTATATATTTATTGCTATTATGATATTAATATGAAATATCTCGATAAAAGATTAATACACGTCGAATTGCGTTTTATCTAGGTCAACTACTCTGACATTGAAATAAGAAAAACAGAATTAAATGTATATTAATTATTTTATTTATATATATGATTAAATTTAAGTTAAGTTCTCCAACTTTTTATCATAAAATTTGTATTTCTTTTTTTATAATTCAGCACTACCATATGACGTTTCCAAACTTTTCTATTGGCACTTCTTTTTCGCGCGTAATAGCTCTCATACACAGTAAAATAATATGTATTTAAATATGTTTTTGATATATACAAAATGAATAAGATTTTATTTTTAGTTTTTATAAAAAAATTAACCATTCAAGTGATACGTGCTAGTGTTACTATACAAAGCGAAAATCTTATATTTTTAAAAATAATTTTAAGTTTCATAAATTAAATATTTATTTTAAAATAAATATTAAAATCTAAAAATAGTGATTTCAAAGTAATGAAAATGAACGAAGAATATTTTACGAGGATTAAAACTCAATTTTTTTTTTTCATTTTTACACTGAGTATATAGTTCTTACAAATTCTACAAGAATAAAAAGAATAAAAAAGTATGAAAACAAAAACCAAAATTAAATTTTCTCATTGATTAAAACATTTAATCCTTTGATATGTTGTTTAACTAACAAATTAAACTAGTTATTTTTTAACAAGTCAAAAGAGAAGTATTAAAACTATAATTGTCACGTCTTTATTGATATTAACCTCTTTTGAAAGTAAATATGACCGACCGATATACAATGATAATAGAGTTTTCGACCATCCAGCAATTTGGGTAGCAGACATAATAATTTATGATTACATAACACCATGACAAACTTTCATGTTTTCAATATACTTCAAATAATCATACATATAAAAAGTTACAACAATTACAGATGTTATAGTTACACAAGGAATAGCCTATTCAAAGAATTTCCAAAGTGAATGGTAATTGATGAATGTTGAAGCCATCAAATGACTTAACTCTGGTTTAGTTTACTGGACAACTCATCTGATTCCAATTCTGTCACTTTTCCATCTCAGTTTCTATTTCTCAATAAGCACAAGAGGAGAGAGCAATTAAACACAGAATAACAAGAAGTATGTGCTATGGTTTGAGTACAATAAATACTATACATATATACCATAAACATGAGCAACTAAGAGTTACGTACTGATACTAGTAGAAAAAGGTCTTTATTATCAGTTCTTATAAATCTTTGTTGTCAATTCTCGAACCAATGGTTCAGATAGACTTTTGTTGTAAGTTTTCGAATCGACATTAACTAAGAAAACTGTGATTCAGATGTCAATTAAAGAACCGACATCACGTAATTCTCTCACAACATTAGTTAATACCCGACTTCATTATTTTACTGAAAACTCTAAACATAAGAAGCAAAATGTCGGTGTACCATGATCTCTACCTTAAATTTAAATGGTTTTGTCTTATCTATATATCTCAATTGGACTGCATGCTCCTCAATATTTCTAATCCCAATTGGACTAAGAGATTGGAAATAAGAAGAGATAATGATCATATATGCATGCAATGTGCTATAGTTTGAGCATATATGCATGCAATGTGCAGGTAGTGCATGAAGAAAAGAATCAAGAGAAGAAGAATTAGCAAGAGATGAGGGAGTGAGGGGAATGAAGCCTGGTCCGAGAAACATTCACAAGTGCTGATATATATATATAGAGAGATCATTGGCACTGAATACATGCATGACATGGTCACAACATATCATACATATCTCTCGAGCCAAGGCAACATTCCCCACACCCTCATTCTCCCACCTTATAGTACTCCATCATGGATTTTCTGCATTGATGCTAGAACTGTGTGAATGAATATGCTGTTCATATTAATGGAGAGAGAGAAGAAGAAGAAGGAGAAGGGTATTCATTGCTATCTTGACTTTAGAACTTACCGTGTGGAAGTTGGAGGCTCTCTTTGTCGTTAAGGCTTTCCAACATTGAGTTACATATTGCTTGCATGCAAGGTTACTGTGCTCTTTCATTTCCACTATTCTTTTATTATTAATCAATGCTTCACTCACAGTAATTCTATATATGCATCAAATATAATAACTTCACAGTTCAATTCAATTACTATGTTTAAAAGATATAAGCTTTTAGATCCTTCAAAATATTAACTGAAAACAGTACATATAAAATAAGTTTATTTATTTAAATATTTTCATAATATCACCATACAAAACTTATGACTCTGAAATAATGGTATTAAAATATAAGAAATGTCAATAATACAAATAAAAATCTTGTCAAATATAATCAGACACGAAAAAAATCTGAGGGATTTTGCAGTTAGTAAAACACTGAGCCTTTGGACATGCTTAATGGGTCCCTCTCTGATAAATATAGAAAAAAAAAACTAGAAAGTTTACACGTGCAATAGTTGAGTAGTATAATATGCTTAATGAGTGCAAGTAATTATTGAATACCTGAATGGTCCTATTCTGCTCTTGTCATTTCCCTATTTTTCTCACCCTTTTCTATGTATATGATTATACTTCATATTTTAATTTGAAAATTACATAAAAAATAAATAAAAAAATTAAGGGTCTTTTGGCTTGCCCATCATTTGTGAAGTTTTGAGAAGATTGCACTTACATACTGGCTTATACGTTAAATGTTTATTATGTTGTACAAATAAACTTTTATTAAAAAAAAAAACAATTTTGTGCTATCTTTAAGCAAAAAGAATGGCCATGTAGGAAGATTTATTGTTTCATTTTAATTAGAACTATGAAAAAAAAATGTATGGCAAGGGATACTTGAAGTTATTATTCTTGTAACTTTACCTTTAATCTTGGTTCTGCCCCAAGATATTATGCTGCATGGACAAACCTAATAAAGGATAATAAAAGTATCCCCAACATCAAAATCATGACTATATATGATTATATCTTCAAAAGTAATTTCTCACCCCAGCCTCTCTTCTTCCTTATTTTTCAATAAATCATTGTGGTTTAGAAATTAACTTGCATAGCATAATGGATCTTGTGTATATATATGTTGTAATCCTTTATATGTGCTGAACTTTATTCTTATTAACTACATAATTCATTTGGCATAAGTAATAACTAATTTATGAGATAATATTGAAGTCACAGCAAGAAAAACTGATTTTAGTTAGACCATGAAAACTACAAGAAACTGTGATGAATCTGAATTACATTTAAAATCAAAGTAAAGAGAGAGCTATGGTTAAAAATTTTGAAGTGAGAAACCTTGGATTTGCTTGCTTCGATGGTATCTGGTTTTGCTCAGAGAGAGGAAAAAGAATGCTATAAGGAATGGGGGAGGTTCAGATAGAAACAGAGTGAAACGTTTTTTTTAATATTTTTCTTTTCAGTGACTCATAAATGAGCACATCATCATATCATCATATCTGTTTATTTTACATATCTTCTTCATCTAATGTCCCAGGGGACTTGTTGTACTTTATTTTTTCTTTTTAAACAGATAAAAAGTATTTTTAATGAATTTATGGATTTTTAATTTAGATAATATTTTGAATTTATTGATATTAATTTAAGTTTATGTTTAAATAAAATTAAAAGATTAAAATAGTACTCTAAAATGTTAATTTTTAAATTTATTTTAATTATTATTTTCTTTTTATTATTTCACAATTTTATTGTTATAGTTATTATTTATAATATTAATAGTATTTTTATGTACCATTATTATTTTATAAATTTATTTCGATTTATTATTTTTAATATTTTTATTTTATATATTATTCATGATTTTATTACTATTTTATAAATTAATGGTGAATATTATTACTTTTAATTTTGTTATTATTATATTAAAATCTTATAATTCTTAAAAATTATATTATTAATTTATTATTATTATTATTGTTTTATAAAATTGTTTATACTAGTATTATTTACTATTTAAAATATTATTATATTATATTATATAATCGATTATATATAAATAATAGACCATCTTGTAATTTTTATAAGATAAGTCGTCATCTCAAAATTTATAAACATAATTGAGTATAGAATCTATAATTTTTCAAGCTCTTTTTTCTTAATAAATACATGTATTTTTTAAAGTATAATTAATCCATAATTAATTATTTCTTCTAATGAGATAAGCATGACATTTATAAGACTCTCAAATTATTATCAACATATAGCACGAAAGACGAGGATAATTTTGTTTCTTTACAGATAATTTTGTTTTCTTCAACAACGTATTTCTTCTTTTTCTTCTTATAATCTTGCAAAGAATACCACAACTCCTTCACTCACATTTATCAATTCTCATTTCTTCGCAAATTGTTTAATCTAAACTTGTATTATACTTGTTTTTTCCATCCTAATGAAGAGTAATCACTCACGTCCAAACACATTAAAAGTCATAATCAGTTTTATCTAACAAAAACAAAGCACTTCATTTTTACTTAAAAAGTTTGAAAAGTGGCAAAATCAATTCTCATTAACCAAACACATATAGCATCGAAAAAAAAATATTTTTTACTTATATAGGCTAAAAATCATTAAACAACATAGAAGTCAAAAACACTTCCCAAACTGCATAATAAAGAAAGATTGGAATTTGAAAATAATAAAATGAGTATTGTATAATTTGGTACACCATGTTGGCATGTTCATAAATACAATGACATTAATAGTTACTCTTTTGGTACGCGAATAAATTGCAGTGAAAGTGAGAATTCTAGTTTTAGTTAAAAAATTATTATCATTTATTTTTATTCCAATACAAATTTTGATCTGACACTACTACTTATTGGAATTATTGGAGGTTGCGAGATTAACGTGTGTGTAAAATATTGAAAACTTTTGTTTTATTCCATGCCCCACCAACATATTCATATAACTTACTACTTGAATATTCATCAAACCTACAAAATAACAATCCATGTCACTAAAAAATCTAAATTATATAAACTGTAATAAGTCTCATCTTAATTAGTTCTAGAAACTCTTGAAAAGTGTTTGCTCAAGAATAGTAGTAGTGAAGGTGGTCACTTTCTGGTTCTACATGGTTCACACACTACTCCTTCTAGATTTTTTCTCAGAAGCATGAACTTTCCTTTTTCTACTATTTGTCTTTTTGTAACTTTTGTCATGAACTCACTGAGCCCATTGGGTTCAAACATCTACATCCATCAATGGCTGCCAGTAGGTTAATGTCCCTCTCAATCATACTACTATTAATCATTATTTAATATGGTATATATATATATATATATATATATATATTTTTTTTTTTTTTTTTCAAAACCTTAATTACAAATATAAATTTTTATTTCAAATATATGGGTTGAGTTACTCAGATATCATAAGTCTAATATTAATATTTCATTAATTACAATAAGACTCACTGTGCAAAGCTAAACAATGGGCCATTTTTTCTTTTGTATACAGTACATGCATGGCTTCTTCCTTGTCAAGTTGCAATGTATTTGTGTATTTATTTAGGGTTTGAGGGAACATGAAGTAATGGTTATTGTGATGTGATGCAACTGTCACATATTTTAAGGACACGTGGACCCAACTCTAGGAAGATTAAAAAAAAATTGACTATTCCAAAAATTAGAGTCTACAAATTAGTAATGTATTAGTCACTCAAAATATAGAAATAAAGGTAGATTATATTTTTACAACTTGATAATATTGTGTTATATAATTTTTAACAAATAATATAACTTTATTGGGTTGATTAATTAATGTATAGCTTAGTGCTTGGTTTTGAGCCTCTATATATCCCAAAGCAGCCCTCACACAAGTTGTGCAACTTGATTTTTCTGGGACCATTCATCAGTATTATCCAAACCACATTAATTAACTCTACCCTGTTCCAACTGCTTACATTTCAAACTCTCCATTCATCACCCACATTCTAATAAATTACAATTTATTGCTAATTTTCTTTTTATATAGTTAATATTGACTTTTGAGCTATTATCTCCTCGTTATTTAGTTGTTTTTAATAATAACAATAATAATAATTACAATAATCATAGTAATAATGATAATAACAACGATGTTTAAATTTATGTGCTGCAGGGAAGAATGCAAGAGGTGTTTTTGTGTCTGAATGTGTTCGTGTTCATGCTCATGTTCTTGTTCTTGTTCTCCATTGTCTAAGATTGTAATACGCCACATGTTTTGCGGTCTTGTTTTCTGGTAGGAAGGAATCTTCTCCTCTCTTCAAATTATTGATGTGCCCACACAACAATATTTTTTATAATCGAAATAATAATTTATTATTACTATTGACCCTTTTCAGAAAATAAAAATAGATATAAACTTGTCTTATAATTTTTGGCTTCTGGCTCTATCATATGGAAGTGCTTATCCAAGCAAATATATTGTCCTATTTAAATCCTCTCCATTATAAAAATAGACTGAAAAGATTCCCAAGTTTTAAAATGAGAGTTAGCATAACATTGTTTAATTATATTATATAATTAAAAATAGTTTTAAAATGTGGGAGAAAAAATGTTTTAACTTATTCCATCAATTTACAGAAAAAAGAAAAAAAGACTTACGTAATAGTAACGTAAACAAGATGCAAGGTGCTTGACATTGAATAAGGTTGTCAGCACAAGACAAAAGGATGACAGATTATTCTTCATAAATGTGTTTATTAATTTTCTTCCACTACCAGAATTTTTAACGTAGCCACCAGAGCTAATGATAAAACTAATATATTTGTCCCTGTGGTTTTTACCAGAATTTTATTAGAGACTGAAATGTTCAGTACTCAGATTTATATAATAATTTATAAAGATTAAGATTGTTTGACTTCAATTCTACATTGGATAAAAATTAACCGGTTAATAAGTGATAAAAAATCGTAATTTAATTAGAATAGGGTCAGGTTCTCTTATTACTGATTTGTGGTCTATTAATAAATATTTTTGTGTGCTTTTCTTTTTAAACAACATAATCGAAATAAATTTTCACTTTTTCACCAACTAATTAAAGGTCGTGTATTTCTAAAATGATTTATTATGATGGAATATAATATTTTACTAACAATAAAGACACTTTATCCCTTTAGGTATGTAAAACTATTTTTTTTATGAAAACTATTTATTTCTTTATGTATCAACTCTCTTCACTCTTTCGTATTCACTTTTATTAGAATACTTTCGTTTTATGACATAAAGGATTTCACTACCCTAGCATTATATTATCTTATATATATTTTAAAACTAGATGATTTGAAAAGCTTTAAAATAATTGTCTAATGCACAAAAAAAATTATTAGCCATGTTAAAGTATAAATTATATAAAATATACTCTATTTTTCTTATAATTAGTGTTGTGTTTAAAAAAGGTAAGTTTTCAAATAAGTTTCATTTGACATTTTCCAATGTGATATAAATTATATATTTTTTAATTTATACTCTTAATGATAATGATGATATAAATATAAATAAAGGAATTGTTATGATATTGATACAGAGGAAGTACATGATTAGAAAGTATAATAGAAAGATAAATAACTAAAATCCAAAATGATTAATTAATTTTTTTATATTGAAATGTGAAATTTGGTGCCAGTGAATATTATATTGACCCAAATGAAACTAGACCAAAATGTTTTACACAAAAATGAGTCAGCATGATGCATGAAAGTAAAATAATTAGTGAAAGAATCTCGTTATATATATGATATGCTAAGAATATGATAATCACTATAACAAATTTAAGAGATATTTTATACCTGTCTCATGATTACATAATATAATATACATATATAACACGTATAAAATATCTAAATTTTATGATTTTTATAATTTTATTCTAAAAATATAATAATTATTAATAAATTTGAGAGATACTAAATTTACACATGTCATCATAAAATTTATAACAAAATAATAAAATTTAGATCATCCTTATTTATCTGCATAATATATTTGGTACCATCTTAATACTTTTTCTAGGGAATCGTATCTTAACAATTTTTAAAAAATCATAATCTTAGTTAATCCTTATTGATTGGTATCCTTAAACAAAATAAACATTACTTTTTTATCGTTGAGGAAGGTGAAAATATAAGAGACTATTTTAAATTAAAGATAATATATAAAATTATCAAATGAGAGATAAAAAGTGAAAGGCTGGCTACATTTAATCACGTGCAGAAATAAATAAATAACTAAAAGTAAACAAAATCTGCTGAAGGGAGTGAATACAATGCATTTTAGTTACCAAAATATTAGAATAGCAGGCCCACTCCCATATCCACGCTATTTCCTTATAATCCATTACTCATTTGCTATAAATGCCTCACACCATTCACTCTTCACTTTACTTCTTTTCTTGCAAGTATTAACTTTCTCCTCCACCAACCACCGTGATGGCTCTAGTCCGCCACCGCCGCCACCCCAATCTCCGCCTTCCCCTCCCGGAGTCCTCAGACCGCCGCCCCCGCTTCCCGCTCCCCCTCCCTCCAACCGCCATCAAGACCGCCGGCGGAGACGCTATCACCGCCGCCGACCTCGAGAACCTCGCCGTGCTCGGCCACGGCAACGGCGGCACAGTCTACAAGGTCCGCCACAAGACCACCGCCGCCACCTACGCGCTCAAAATCGTCCACAGCAACGCCGACGCCACCACGCGCCGCCGCGCGTTCGCAGAGAGCTCCATCCTCCGCCTCGCCACCGACTGCCCCCACGTCGTCCGCTTCCACGGCTGCTTCGAAAAGCCCTCCGGCGACGTGGCCATCGTCATGGAGTACATGGACGGCGGCACCCTCGAAACTGCCCTCGCCACCGGCGGCACGTTCTCCGAGCAGCGACTCGCCGCGGTGGCGCGTGACATCCTCGAGGGCCTCGCGTGCCTCCACGCGCGCAACATCGCACACCGCGACATCAAACCTGCGAACATCCTCGTAAACTCCCAGGGCGAAGTCAAGATTGCAGACTTCGGAGTCAGCAAACTCATGTGCCGCACGCTCGAATCCTGCAAGTCCTATGTTGGCACGTGCGCCTACATGAGTCCCGAACGGTTCGACCCGGAAGCATCTGGCGGCAACTATAACGGTTTTGCGGCGGACATTTGGAGTCTCGGTTTGACCCTTTTTGAACTCTACGTGGGTCATTTCCCTTTTCTTGAAACGGGTCAGCGACCCGATTGGGCTACCCTTATATGTGCAATTTGCTACGGCGACCCGCCCAGCCTCCCCGAGACAGCGTCACCGGAGTTTCGCAGTTTCGTCGAGTCCTGCCTCAAGAAGGAGTCCGGTGATAGGTGGACAGCAGCACAACTCTTGACCCACCCGTTTGTGTGCAAAGACCCGGTAACTCACTAAGTGGGTTGACCCGCTTATTTTTGCTTCACATGGATCGGGTCTTGATGAAGTTTGCCTGATCTTGGAATAACCTTTTTGAGATGGTGTATATTCCCCGGATTCAAATTTTTTCAGTTTTAGGAGAATCATTCCCCTTTTGTAAATTACGCTCATCAATGATGAAAAAGGGAAATTAGAATTCAGAATAGATATGATTATAATCTCTTCAATTTTTTCATTGTTAAACCATCCATCATATTCAAGAGCATGGATACATTTGTAATAAATTGTTTCAATTTCTATATTAATCAAAGTTTAAATTCTCATAAAAGATATTTTTTTTTATACAAGAAAAAGAAATATTTGATTATGCATAATAATGATTAAAGGGGCATGAAGAAAAAGAAATGAAAGAAATGGTAGGGATGATGAAAAGGATGAGATGCATGAACGTGGAACAATCCTTAGTTGTCAGCACACTACCAAGTTGAGCAATGACTACAACTTTTCTCATCATGTCTATCGTCATTTTATTTGGAACTTTTTGTTTCCACCCATTTCACGTGTGGCGTGCTCGAGCTTGTCTTGTTTCGTATGTGGGAAAAAAAAATAAAGACACGTGTTTCCAACATAATTTGATAATAACATTTATATTTTCAAAAAACAAAACATATGTTTAGTATTGTGGTGGCACCAGTGGTAAGCACGTGTGTTCTTCAACCTACTACTCATTATTCTTGGTGATGGTAATGGTAGTTTGATATAAAATAAACTGTTTTTGAAGGGATGTGTAATATTATTAGGGATTCTCAGGGTTGGTAAGATAAATGAGGCAAAAGGATCAAACATTTGCAAATTTTTTTCATTTTTTATTAAATAGGTGTAACTTTTTTATTTTAACGAAAATAGATAAGTCGTATCAACGTAGGTACGATTTTTTCAATTGAAATCGTGCCACGTTGATACGACTTCAATATAAAACAATGAATTGAAGTCATGTCACATTAGTATAACTTCAATGCAAATTAATGAATTGAAGTGGTGTCAACGTGACACAATTTCAGTGTAATTTCTTTTATTACTGAAGTCGTACCACGTTGACACAGCTTCAGTTTATTTTTTTTTTCATTAAAGTCGTGCTAACGTGACATAACTTCAATTCATTTTTTTATAATTTGTCACGAATTCTTCATTTGAAGTCATAGCACGACTTATCCATAAAAAAAAAAAAGTTGCACCTGATTGATAAAAAATAAAAAATATTTCACCTGTCTGATGCTTGTGCCGATAAGTGACGTCCCCTATTCAGATAAATAATGACGTCCCCTGTTCAAATTCTAAGAGTTATTTTTAAAATAACTTTTTTTTATCTTTTTATGTTTAACAAACACATGATATATAAAAATTACAATTCTGTAATCAAAAATTAAAATTTCAATATTACATAAAATGGACGATGAAACACTTAATATTATATAAAATTATAATGAGTTAAAAAATAAAAAATATCACGTCAACTTATTTTTTATTTTTATAAACTTCAAGTTTTTCATATTTTAACATTAATTTTCATCTTTAATTTCAAGTTTTTACATAATATATAATGAATTGAATTTGAATATGTTATCATGCATTTAAAATTGAATCTAATATTTCTAGATCAAACAATATTTTCTTTTTAATTTCTAATAATTGAAAGAGATGTTATTGTCATACTTTTTTAATCTACGAAACTTTATATAAGAATTTTTTAAAAAGAAAATTATCCAGTAGAAATGAAGTTAAAATTGTAGGAGTTAAGTCACTTATTTATGAAAATGTCATCACTTATTTTTTATATTGGTTTTGCAATAATTGATGTAAAGTTTACAATACATTCTTTTATACTAGTGCATAGTGCGTTTTTTTTTTTATTATAATTATGTTGATGATTTCAAACGAGTTAACGTAGATAACTCTAGTTCTACTTAACTAATAGAAATTTGTTTAGTTGATAGCTCGTGTTAATTATGAATTGTTTATTTGAGTACCTCCATAACAAGTTTTATATTTGTTTAATCTCCTACTTACTAGCATTAATAAAAAAGTGCAAACACAGCCTACTTGTACTCTTATTTTATGGAAAGTTTATTACACGAAATATTGGGTATTGAGATAAAGCAAAAATAATTTATCTTGTTTAGACATGTTTGGCTATTGGAAGCTTAATTTTATTCTTATCAGAATGTTTATTGTTATATTTTACTCACAATGGAACTTTCAAATTAGAAAATGGAATTTGTTTTTGTGCTCAATTGATTAAATTGTTATCACAAATGATTCCTCATTTGTTATATTTTTCTAGTCTAGTCAATTTTAAATCAGTTTATACATATGCAGACACACTTTTCCAACCATCTTTAGGCAAAAACACCATCCTAGTACAATTTTTTTTTTTTACCAAACAGTTGTAAAATTTATATTTTTTACGAATAGGTAAATCCTGACAGGGAGACACGACTTTTTTTGAAGTCTTGTTATGTTGATATGATTTCAATATAAAAAAATTAAACTGAAGTCGTACCATATTGACACGATTTTATTGTAAAAAAATAACTGAATTTGTGCCAACGTAGTATGACTTCAGTGTAAATTTTTTTCTTACCAAAGTCGTGTCATGTTGGTACAATTTCAGTTCATCTTTTTACATTGAAGTCGTGCCAACATAACACGACTTCAGTTCAATTTTTTTTTAATTTCGCATTTGTTTAAAATCGTACCTCTATGACACGACTTACCCATTTTCATAAAAGAAAAAATTGCACTCATTTGGAAAAAATATTTTGCCCCACCATTAACCCGTTAATGTTTAATTTTTTGCATTCTACTTTGCTCAATATATTTTCTACTTATCTAATATTTATATATTTTTATATAAAAAACAAAATATTTTTTAAATATTCTTATATATTTATTTTATTTATTTCTAATAAAGAATTTATCAATTATATTCTATTTAATTCAAATTCATAAACTACTTGCTTTACTGGTAGCTTTATTTACTTCAAGATGACTTTATTTATTTCAAGATTTGGATTGGTTCATCGACTAAACGAGTCAAATTTAACTTATTTATTTAATAAATTAATTTTCTATTTAAATTGTAATGTTTAAATTCATGACCTAAAATAATTAGATTTAGAATTGAGGTATTTCTTTATATTTTATATTTATTACTTTTTTCTGATAAAAAAATCAATAATTAGGTTGAATTTAAATTAAATTTGTAAATTTAAATTAAGCCTATTTAAGAGTTAAACATATCTTCAAAATTCAAATATTGATGTGTTATTAAAATCAAAACCACATATTAAATTTTTAAAGTAAAGATAAAGTGTGGGAATAATTGAAATTGTATTGAAGGAAAGCTATATAATCACAAAAACTAACCTCACTAAAAATCCGTACATATATTCAGAGAGTGGATTTTATTTTAGATTTTTTTATTCTATTAATATAATTTTATTTTTTATTTCTTTCAATAGATTTAAATTCTTAATTTTTAAAGTTAGTTAACAATTATAATTATCATTTTTTCAAAAAATAACAATTATAATTATTAGTTTATTTAAAATTAAAATAAATAAGTAATATAAAAATAATTGAATTAAAATTTTAGAAGAATAATATAAAGAAGATAAAATAAAATATTTCATAAGTACTTTTAACTAATTAATTATAATGAAAAATAAATAATCAATTATTTTAAATTAAATTTTTATAATAAATTTAAATTGGATAGAATTGATTATAATATTAAAATTAAAATTGGAAGAAAAAATTATAATAAATTATAAAAATTTTATTTGAATTAAAATTTGTATTTTTTTTAGTTTTTTAAAAATATATAAATAATTAAAAAATGAGTTCAACCTCTAACAAAATATCTTTCCTAAAATATGAAAAAAATGAAATCTAATTGTGCATAAAACTAATAAAACCAATACTTCATCTTAAATTAAAAAACAAATCTTTATCAAAAATCAAATTATATGTTTATCAAATATCAAAATTTTTTTTATCAAAAGTTTTATCTTTATAAAAAATCAATTTTATATTTATCAAAAATTAAATTTTATTTTATTAAAAATCAAATATTATCTTTATCAAATATCAAATTCTATCTAAAAAAAGTCAAATTATATTTTTATCAAAAATATTTTTTATCTCTATTAATTTCTATTAAAAAATTAATTTTTATCGAAAATCAAATTTTATCTTTATCAAAATTTTATTTTATTTTTTCTATTAATGATTGGATTTTTTTTAACAAACTAAAAATACAACTTTTAATTCAATAACAATTTATAATTTATTATAATTTTTCTTTCAATTTCAATTTTAATATAAAAATATAGTTACAAAATTATTATAATTTATTCTACCAAATTTAAATTTATTATAAAAATATATAATAAAATAATTTATCATCTATTTTGTTTTATAATTAATTAGTTAAAAATATCTATAAAATATTTCATTTTATTCTTTTTGTATTTTTATCATATATTTTAATCAATTAGTAATCATAATTACTAGTATAAAAAAATATTATTTCAGAAATTAAAAACTAAAAGGTTTATTAAGAAAAATAAAAACTAAAAGATATCAATGGGGTAAAAAATTCAACCACTCTATCTTTGTTCTCTCATTCCCCACCCTCATTACCCTAACCTCCCTCTTCCCCTCTTAGACCTCTCTGAGCGTGGCTCCATTAATGACAATGCCATTAACATTGGTGACCTTGAGAATCTCGATATTCTTGGTCATGGTAATGGTGGTACTGTCTACGAAGTTTTCCATGAACACACTTCTGCAACCTATGAACTGAAGATTATCTGCAGCAGCACTGTTCATCGCACACTTTCAGAAATCTGAAGATACTGATGGAGTACATGGAGAATGACAGCCTTCAAACTGCCCTAGCCACCATTGGCACTTTCACCGAAGAGAGACTTGTCTTGGCGGCGGTGACATCCTCAATGGCAGCCTTGACAACCACCATGGCACACAACATCATCGGTTAAGCCTGAAAACATCCTTGTAAACACAAAAGGCATTGCAAAATTTTTGTCCTAATAGATTTCCTTTTTCTTTCAATAAACCTCCTTTGTTTTTATTTCACACTCTATCAATTATTGTAGAATAATTATGATCATTTATGAATTTTTTTAAATTTATTTTTTCTTCGTTTTGTAAGAGTTACTAACTATTGTAATTATTAATTAATTGAAATTAAGATAAAAAATAATATAAAAATATTCAATTAAAATTAAAAAAATAATATAAAGAGAATAAAATAAAATATTTTATAGGAATTTTTATCTAATTAATTATAATAAAATAAATGATAAATTATTTTATTTTACATTTTTATAATAAATATAAATCTAACTACTGTATATAAAATTTTACTATATTTTAAATCAAAAATCAAATTTTATCTTTATCAAATATTAAATTTTACCTCCATCAAAAATCAATTTTTATCTTTATTAAAAATCAAATTCTATATTTTTATCAACTATCAAAATTTATCTTTATTAAAAATAAAATTTTATCTTTATCAAAAATCAATTCCATCTTTATCAAAAATAAAATTTTATTTTTATCAAAGTCAAATTTCATCTTTATCGAAAATCAATTACATCTTTATTATTTCATCAAAAATCAAATGTTATCTTTATCAAATATCAAATTTTATCTTTATAAAAAAACTAAATTCTATCTTTATCAAAAATCAAAATTTATCTTTATCATAAATCAAAATTTATTTTTATTAAAAATAAAATTCTATCTATATTAAATTATAACTCTATCAAAAATTAATTTTTATCTTTATTGAATATTAAATTTTATTTTTATCAAAATTTTATTTTATTTTTGCTATTAATTATCTAGATATTTTTTTAACAACCTAAAAATATAACTTTTAATTAAAATAACAATTTTACAATTTATTAAGAAATCATTGACTAGTGGATTTTTGTGTTAATGAGAGTGTTGAGAAAATTAAACTATACCAATTAAACAATTTTAATAAAATTTAAGTTATAGTAGTTTTTTTTTTTAAATAATCAAATACTAAAATAATATTTCAGTGTAGTATTTAAATAATTATGAAAGTTAACAAAAATGTGTACATAATAATTTATTACCTATTTTTGAAGTTATTGATTCTTTTAGGTGAGTTTTTAATTGTGACATTTTATTAGTAAAATTAAATGTAAGTTGTAAAATTTGTTTGTTGAAAAGTGTTAATATTAAGTACGTATTTCAAAAGATTAATAATTATAATTTATTAGTGATGGTTTAAAAAAATAAAATTATAATTTATATTTAAGTATATAAAATATTTTTTGATTATTTAATTATTTATTTTTACGAATTTCATCATGTCATTAAACATTTTATTATTTTTTCTATTTTTTAATCAATTCTTTTCTTTTCACAATTATATACTACCGATGAAATAGTACAATAATAAGAGAAAAAATTAATTGTTTTAGAGTAAATTCTTATATGCTTTGTAAATTTTCTAACTAGTAATTTTTACGTGTAAATTATGAGTATTAAGTTGAGAATATCATGTTTCGTGATTTTTTTTTTTTATTTTGATGTTTGGTTGTTTTCTAGGTCATTTAAAGTTCTTAGAAGTAGTTTTAATTTTTTTTTCTATCGTATGGAACATCTCTTTAAGTTGAAAGACAAACAAATCTCAAATAAAAAGATATTAGCAATGAATTATAATCAAATCAAATTTTAATGACTTGGAATATGTTATGCTGAATTAATGTAGAGTTTTTTTATAAGTGATAGTTTAATATTTGAGTTAGAAATTGATGAGTTTATTTTGAAACTATATGTAAGTGTAGATTGTATTGTTTTAGATAGAATGGTTGAGCTGTTAGGCTATATTGCAGGATGAAATTGTAATTTTGATTACAATTTTATATTATAATGAGGTTATGAACCATGTTATAATAGATAAAATTGGGTAATTGAATTATTGAATTTTTGGATTCAACAAGAGTTTCTTTTTCTATATTTGTTGTTCAACAAATTATAGCCAACAAATCTCAACTCAAAAAACAAATTGAAAATTTAATCAATTAATTTTATTCAATGAAAAAAAAAATTCGTAACAAATCTCAACCTAATAGAAAATTAAAAATTTAATCCATTAAACTTGCCTAAAGAAAAGATGATTTTGTGTAGCAAATATCAACCTAAAAGAATACTAGAAATTTAATCAATCAAATTCGTTCAACGAGCCCTAATTTGTCCAGTAAAATTTTTCTTAATATTATGAGATTTAAGTCCGAGTTATATATAATGATATTTTGTTTATGTGAGTTTAACAAAAAAATATGTTGTGATAATAGTGTATTTATAAATCTTTGAGTATGATTGAAGAATTGATATTTTATGTGTAATGATATAAGTAATTGATAGAGTAGTATTAGTGTGATGATTTGTATGTCTCAGGGGTGACTTAAGGCCCAAGCAAGCAAGTAAAGCAATGGTTTAGGCCTCAAGGCTTCAAAGGTCTCAAAAAAATTTAATATGTTTTAGGCCTCAAAGCTATAAAGGCCCCAAAAAAATTTAATATGTTTTAGGCCTCAAGGCCTCAAAAAAATTTAATACTCACATATTATTATAAAATAAAAAATATTTAATTTTAAAATTATACTAACAAAATTTTAATTAAAAATTTAAATATTTTAACTGACTTTAAGTTTACATTAGTGCTATAAATATATTATTTAATGACTTTAAATTTACATTGGTACTATAAATACTATTTAATAAATAATAGTCTTGAAACTTTCTTATAATAAATTAATAATATTAAAAAAATTGAACAGTCAAGAAAAAAAATCTTAGTACCAAAACTTTCTAATTTATCTCTTTCCTATATTCTAACCCATTGATATCATCTCTCTTGATATGTCCTATCATTGTCTCACTCTTCTTCCACTTCTCTTCTTCTTTCTTCACTTATCTCCTTTCTTCCTATGTCTTTTTTGTTCCTTCCATAATATTATTTTAACTTGTTTTCAATTTAAAATTTCTTTCATTTTATATTTCATCATTCTATATTATGCATTTGTATGTCTTTACTTGGAGACTTTGAACAATAGATTGATTGAGGAAGAGTTTGTGTTCACTTTGGCTCTTTTGAGGACATCAATATTAGGTAAAAATAATATGAGATTGATCAATTGATCCTAATTTTTTTTATTTATTTTTCATTATTGTTTAATTAATCTTAAAATAATTTGTGTAGATTTAAGAAAAAGAATTTAGAAGTTACAAAATTTAAAGACATACCAAAGGATAGGATGGAAAGATAAATATAATAACTTAATAGAAGACCTAAGACTTGAGACTCTACTATCAAGATTATTGTCTTGACAAACATGATTTATCTTTTTAACTTAGACTTATTTTATATACTTATAAGTAGTCTTGACAAACATGATTTATCTTTTTAACTTAGACTTATTTTATATACTTATAAGTTATGTTCAGTGTGTGATATATATTATTTGCAGTTAACTCGGGTAGTAAAATTTACAATCAAAAGATATGTGTATTAATATGGTCATTGAACAATTAAAAGGTCTTCTTTCACTTTTTGAAACATATAGAGAAAATGGATTTGAAAATGCATTTATTTGAAATTGCTTTTGAAATGGATGTAGAGCCTAAGTGTAAAAAAAAAATATTGAGAATGAAGTTGTTAAATCACCTCAAGAGTCATTTAGAATTGATTATTTTTATTTTTTTATATATATTGTATTTAGATAAAGCAATTGCCAAACTCCAAAATAGATTTGAACAATTTAAAATATATGAAGATATTTTTGGTTTTTTGGTTTTTTATTTAGTATTAAAAATTTAAAGTTATTGGGTTGTGTACTTTTGAAAGAAAAATGCTTAAACCTTGAAAAAGTATTTGAAACATGATAATTTATTGGATCTTGATGGCTTAGATTTATTTTCAGAATTAAATATCTTAAAGGAGATTATAGAATTGGAAAATGATAAACCAATTGACATTCTTAATTATATAAAAAGAATAATTTTTTTTCCAAATACATATATAACATATAGAATAATGTAACAATTTTAGTATCAATTGCTTCAACTGAAAGGAGTTTTTCAGAACTTAAACTAATAAAATCTTATTTAAGATCAACAATGTCAACAAAGATTAAATGGATTAGCTTTGTTGTCTATTGAAAAAAGATTTTTTAAATAAAATTAATTATGAAAATTTAATAGATAATTTTATATCACAAAAAGCTCAAAAAATAAATTTTAAATAAAAATATCATAATTATAATTATTTTATTAATTTAAAAAAAGTCTTATTTTTTTATTCACCTTTATGCCTCCTAAAGCCTTGAACCGTCACTGGTATGTCTCAGTAGCTTTCAATATCATTTTTTTAATATGATATAAGTGTTAAGTTAGGAGATTTATGAGATGACTAAGTTATAATAATAACTAAGTCAGGTAAACAAATATATAAAGTAATGAAGAATTCATAAATGTGTCATACACTAATATAAGTCACTAATACTTAACTAGTGTGAATTTAACAGTATTTTATTGAAAATATTGAATCATTAGACCTCTGATATAAATTTTTGATGTTATATTTATAAATAATATGTAAAATTATTCATATATTAAATATATTATATGCTTATGATTAAATTTTATACAAGAATAATAGTTTATAGGTAATATATATATATATATATATATATGTATATATATATATATATATATATATATGTATATATATTTATATATATATATATATATATATATATATATATTTATATTATTTTTTTTTTTTTTATATATATATATATATATATATATATATATATATATATTTAAAAAATTGGAGCAGGAAATATTACAGCAGAATATAGTACAAAAAATAACTGAACACATAAAAGGAACCATAACCAAGCGCCCCTGTCCCCTTGCTATATCAACTGGTATCAGAGCCATCAGTGCGGCCCTGCCGCCGGTGGCTTCTGAAATCAGAAGATATAGCAAGGGGACAGGGGCGCTTGGTTATGGTTCCTTTTATGTGTTCAGTTATTTTCTGTACTATATTTTGCTGTAATTCTTCCTGCTCCAATTTTTTATATAACAATTTAATTAGTTGAAAACATGATAAAATTGTCTTTAGTGAGGAACGTTGGTCAGCCGGAAAGGGCGGAGAAAGGGTGTTCCCGGTAGTAAGTCCCTAGGTGGTCCCGGTCCGAGACCTAAAATAAGTGAAGTCATGTCTAGGCTAATTAAAATGTTATATAAAAAATTAGAGCAGGAAAAATTACAGCAGAATATAGTACAGAAAATAACTGAACACATAAAAGGAACCATAACCAAGCGCCCCTGTCCCCTTGCTATATCTACTGGTATCAGAGCCATCAGTGCGGCCCTTGCTATATCTACTGATGGCTCTGATACCAGTTGATACCAGAGTCTAGGCTGAAGGTGGAAATATAAAGCATTTTACGATTAAAAGATAGAAAGAAACAAAAAAGAAAAACTTACAAAGAGTTTAAGATCCTCTGAATACGTTCAAACACGATTCTTTTATTTTGAAACTGTCTGAGCTCTAGAACATTATACAAGGAAGCAATGTTTACAAAGGGTTTAGAGAGAGAGAAGAGAGAAAGACAGAGAATAGAGGATTTTCTGATGCCCTTTCCTCTAGTCTAGCTTTCTATTTATACAAGTTGCAAATTGGCGGATTTCAAAATCTCGCTCAATTGCGGAATTGAAAGTATTACAAATTCTTACAACAATTATAAAGGAATCTGCTTTTGGTGGCTTAGTCAACAAGATTCTCTGAAGAGCTGTCTTGTCAGGCTGTTTTTGGTGTGTATGGGATTTTAAAGTGTATTCCAGAGCCTCCCTTCATTAACACGCAGGAAAAAGGTTCCAATAACGTGTAAAGGAAGTGGGAATATGAGCTGGTAACCACTCGGGTCATTAACCAG
>Ga0209700_104449_pt1 | contig 25229 bp, 15 predicted proteins | sample SiratroredBW_FD_187528 | JGI IMG/M metagenome (GOLD analysis project Ga0209700, IMG submission 187528) | Root nodule microbial communities of legume samples collected from California, USA - Siratro red BW (SPAdes) (version 2) | ecosystem: Host-associated > Plants > Roots > Nodule | place: USA...
CACTGATTCTGTTTGATTGGTTTTCATATTTGTAAATTGTTTGAACCTTTGTAGATTTCAGTCTAAGTTTCTTTAAAGACTTTGTATTCTCACATTGAAAAGCAAATTTCGAAAAGATTCAAAAAGAGTTCAATTCACCCCCCCCTCTTGAACTTAGGCCAAACACTTATTTTAACATAATCCATCGGGATTATCAAACCAACCTAGTGAATTTAGTAGCACGAGGCGATAAATTAAAAGCACTAAAAAAATCTAAAAAGTGATAAATGACAAATATAACTTAATAACACATCAATTTTAACAAATAAAAGTGAAATACTTTAGATAGTGTAGGAGATGAAACTAAAACGAACTTTAACAAATAAAAGTGAAATACTTTAGATAGTGTAGGAGATGAAACTAAAACGAAAGTAATTTTTAGAAAAATGTGAGTGATTATAATATAATTAAGAGAGAGATAGGTCCATGTCAAAGTTGGCATTGGGAAGACCAACATAGAACAGTGAAGGAAAGTGGCTTGGTTCCCACCATTTCCTTACACAAAAACACATACCCCAAAACACCCGAGCCTTACCCTATTGCCCCAAATTCAATAGTTATCTTATACATAACCCTTAAAAGATTGAAGCCAATTATTAAGCATTCTTCCAATGCGGTCATGAAAAGTTTTAATTTGCATAAACTATTTCTCTCTTTATATAGCCTTCAAACTTAAAGTATATCATCATTTTATAAATGTATCACTAGACTGAGTTATGCTTTATGTATGTATTTATTAATATAGTGTTGGCTTGATGTCTCTGCAAATGGATTGAACTGCAATAAACCTTGCTTGATGTCTCTACTGCCATTTCATATTTTTTTTATATTACTTTGTGATCTGTTGGATATAATTTTACTTTTTAATGACTTTGTTAGCATACTTGCACCATGTTAGATATCTATTCAAGTTTGGCATATGTCTATTCAATTATGTTTACACAGATGAAGGTCATCTGGAAACCTAAACATGAAGAAATGATAAAAAGAAATTTTCACTCCAAAGCCTCACATAGGCTATCAGAAATGTTTATGATTGCACGAAAAAATGAAAAGAAGCCAACTTGGATGTTTGATTCGGTGTGGGAGTCATTGTTATCAAAGTGGAATTCTGTTACCTATCGGGTAAAGTGTTCACAAGCCCAACAACATCGAAGGTCTGAAATAGGTGGCAGTTTACATACAGGTGGCTGCATTAGCAGATATGAGCATGCAATTCGCATGGTAAGTATACTAAACATAACTAGTTTTTATTTTTTTTTATAACATGTTGTGGTAATCATGTGTTTTGTAGGAGGAAAAAATGTATCTACCACCACATATTGATGAAGTTTTTAAGAAAACTCATGTACGAAAAAGTAGTGGTGAATTTGTGGATGAACGATCTAAGAGAACACATGTAAGTATATTATCTTAATGTTATTTATTTTATTATAATATTTATTGCATATATGACTTAATTTATAACAGGAGGACTTTGAGAAAAAATATTCTAAAGCTAGATCAAAGGTTGCATCCTATGGTGGAGGATCACAATCATCCTCTATAGACCCTGTAAAGGAAGAAAGAATAAGGACTGAAAGTTGGATTAGTGCTGCAGGAGGAAAGAAAAAAGGTCGCATCTACGGGATTGGCCAGGTCACCTACAGTTTTAACTGTGCAGATAAACTCACACTTCCCCGTCCTTCAAGTGTCTCTTCAGATCCACAAGAAATTGTCCAACTAAAACAACAAGTTCAATCACTTGTTAAGTTCGTCCAGACATTACTTCCACCTGATGCACGGACCGCATTTCAACAAGAACAAGAGCAACACCAATCCAAACAACATCAACAAGGATCACCACAAAACCAATTTCAAGACCAAGATCAAGATCAAGATCATCACAACTCTAGTTATTAGCCACTTGGTTTTCATTTTAAACTTTTGCACAATGTTAGTATTAGACTTAAATTACTTTTTGTTAGAATTTTATTTTGCATTATATGTTTTTAGAAAGTTATAATGGACTATGTATTGTACCTTTTGCATTATGTGTCTAACTCATCATTTGGATGATAAGTGTTTCAAACTTAATTATTATATTTTAGCACTTTAGTAAGCTTTTGATTTTGAATGTTAACACTTTATTAATATGTTGTTAAAATTTTATTAACACATACAAATTTGTATTATTAGTTATATATTCTTTTTAATATATGATTAATTATATAACGAAAATAGAATTACATACGGAATTATCCGTATGTAACTTACATAAGGATAATTCCGTATGTAAGTTATCTACGCTACATTTACATACGAATTATTTTCTGTATGTAATTCGTCGGAACTATCAATTTACATACGAATTTTGGGTGTTACATACGGATTTTTTTTCATATGTAAAATGCATTTTTTTTGTAGTGATAGTACTTTTGACAGTTCAAATGCAATTTAATTTCTTTCAGTCTTTTATAACTTATATACTTTTGGAATATGTAATGTGTCTGCAAATATATGTGCCTGGAAATATGTGTGCTTGGAAATATGTGTGCCTGGAAATATGTGTGCCTGGAAATATATGCAGGTTTTTTGGGAGCATAGATAGCTGCTACATTTAAAAAAAAAATAGCTTAAGCTATGGTAGTTAAGGTCACCACCGCCTTAGTAAACAGATCCTATTAAGGCGGTTGTGGAGCACTAACCGCCTTAATAGGGTCTGTTTATAGTATAAAATTGTCATTGTTGCCCAGTAAATGGATTTTTTATGGCGTTTTTTGATGAATCACCTTAGTATTTCATATATATGACGATGGTTTTTTAACCGCCGTCATATGTTACGTACTTTTCACGACGGTTAGAACGACAACGGTTGTAGAATCGCCTTTATAGACCCTCCAGAACCGCTGTTGTATGGGTTTTTTCCACTAGTGCTACTTGATAATAATAAAAATAAAAATAATAATAAGAGAAAAAGATAAGTTGATCGATTCCTCCCCACTTTCCACAATCCTATTTTTCCGTAAGCCACTTTTCTGATAACTACTATTATTCATATTATAAATCACTCAATGATCACCGAAAAAATGAGGGGAGAAGAGAGAGAAATACTAAAAGCAAAATACAGAGGCAAAATAAAAAAAAGAAAGGAGCACCATTTTAAAGAAAGAGAGAAGTAGTTTTTTTTAAGAGATCAAGCTTTTAAAGTATCAAGTTTCATGTATGATTTTAAAATTTAAAATTGGCATGCATTTAAGATTTATGATTTTGTTGCTTGGTTCTCGTATGATAAGTGTGCTAACATAAAAAAAAAAAACTTCCAACTCCTTTTTTTTACCCCACTTTAACGCCACCATGCATGTTCCACCTTAATGTACTTGCACCATGGCTACTTCCAACCTCACGTTCTCCACAACACCCTTCCTCTCCCATAACCACCAAAGAAATCACAAAGCCAAAACATCTCCATAAGGACCCCACCTTTAAACCAAATACAGTCACACTCTCTCTCCTCCATAAAATCCTTCTTCCATAACCTTTTATTGTAACCCTTCACTGCACCACTTTCCACTATCCAAAACACCTAAAAACAGGCCCAAAGCGACCTCCGCCGCCACTGCCGTTCTTTCCACGCCGCCACCGACGTTCTTCCCACGTCGCTACCGTATTGCCCTGCGCCGCCGCTGCCCTATCCTGCGCCACCGCCGTGGCCTAGGGTTTAGGTGATGATGGCTTAGGGTTGAGGTGATGATGGCCTAGGGTTGTGGAGTTGAGCCTTCCTATTCGCACCCCTATATTACCGTAACACCCTTATCTCAATAAAAGAAATTTATTCTGGGCTTTTTTGAGTCAGCCTAATATTTTCTAAATTTTTTTATTTATTTTTGTACCTCTATAGTTTAAGCCTATATTTTGCATTTTTTTTCTTTTAGTTTTTAATAAAAATTAAATTTTAATATAAAACTTTGGAAATAAAATTTTGGGATTATTATATTTTTAATAATGTTAAATATCAAATGGCCGCTCGAGTCATACGATATTTAATATTATTATTCTAAGGTTTTTTAAATATCAAATGGCCGCATGCGTCATACGATATTTAATATAAAACTTTGGAAATAAGATTTTGAAATTATTATATTTTTTAATAATGTTAAATACTAAATGGCCACACGTATCATACGATACTTAATATTATTCCAATTGTTTTTAACTATCAATTGCCGCACGCATTATGCAATATTTAATATAAAAACTTTGGAAATAAAATAAAATTTTGGGAATATTATATTTTTTAATAATAATGTCAAATATCAAATAGTTGCACTCGTCATACAATATTTAATGTTATTATTCTAAGGTTTTTTTAAATATCAAATGGTTGCACGCATCATGCAATATTTAATGTAAAACTTTGGAAATAAACTTTGGGGTTGTATATTCTAGATACTTTGAAAAGAAATATCTTTTTAAAATATATAATTTTTAAAAATAAAAAAAATTATAAAGTTTCAAAACTTAAAAATATTTCTTATATTAAAAAAAACATAAATGAAAATTTCAAAATTTCAAAACAATCAACAAACAAATTTATCCAAAGAACTACGTAACCCTGATTCTCCATTCCTGATGGAGATATGTAGGAGCAAGGTCAAACCTTGTCGGGCCCTTTCCAAAAATAAAAAATATTTTTATTTGTTTTTGCTTTCATTTTTATGGAAAAATAAATATTTTGAGAATTACACTCATTTTATTTATTAAAGGTACTGTCTTAGGAGGCGTTGTTGGGGTGCTAATACCTTCCCCACACATAACTGAATCCTGGACCCGAAATCTGGTTTTCGCAGACTTGCTTTATCAATTTTATGGTTTTTCCATAGTTTTTCCTAATAAACTATGGTGGCGAGTCCTCTATTTTGAAAATTAAAATAAATTATTTTTATTCGTCGTCCCCGTCGTGACCCTTGTGACAGATGGCGACTCCACTGGGAATGTAACTTGAGAGTCAAGCCAATTTTAATAAATAAGAAAGTATGAGTGTGATTTTCTAAATGTTTGTATTTTTCTTTCTCTTTGTATATATGTATGCTTGTTTGTTGCTGGAATATTTAACCCTAGGGTAGACGACATGCTATATCTGTTTGAGAAATTTTCTGGTTGTTTTGCAGGTGGGGGTTTGGGGTGCATTATTCTCCCTTCACACACACACATACATTTTCTTTTGCTTATTATGAGTGGGGCCCTATACCCGAGTCTGAGAAAAATTAGAATTAGAAGGGGTTGTGTAGCAATGTCACAAGGATGTACTTCCTTTTCTGGCTTTTGCAAGAACCCCAACTAGAGTTTATTCACTTCATTCATATATCCATAAAAGTTGTTTACCAACTACTATGGGTATAGGATGGAGTGATTCATAGCTCTAGTGGCCTTATATCCTTAGGAATTAGGAGCCAACCTATGTGAGTGTGCATTTAGTGACATAGACCCTTAGGTATGTTGAACTTGGTTTAGGGCACAAGTGAGATATTTGGCATGTCATTACCTTTCACGTTACTTTAAAAAAAATAAAAATAAAAAGAGTGTTTTGTAAATAAATAAATTTTGTTTCTTACACAAGCATCCATTGCATACCTTTATCATGTCATAATTGGAGAAGAAGGATGTAAGGAATTTGACTCAAGTTCTTCTTCACCAATGCATTGCATGCATTTCATTTTTTTCTCATCAGTTTTAATTGTGTTTTTTTTTTCTTCTTTTTAGGTTAGAAATTATAAAGTTGTGTATTTGTCTAATAAGAATGGAAATTAATATGTGGTATCTGGTTGAGAAGGAATCCTCTCTGGAGTTTCTAAAGAAAAATTTACGCAAAAGAACAAAGGAAATAATATTGATTCTATTTACGACTCAAATTACTCTCCAAATCCTAGCCCATGTTAATTTTCATTAGTAACATAGATGCACTATGCAACATTCACACAACTTTATGATTTCCGACCAGTTTAGTTGCATGTTGTTCATACTTTGTTATTTATCTAATTCATTTTAATAAAATAAAAACATAAATAAGTAATAACGACCAAGTTTCCGCAACACCCATATAGGACCCGCGCCAATCGACAGATTATGGAAGATTGGGAGAAAGCATAGGAAACAATGAAAGCAATGATAGGTGATATCAATGATCTAAAGGATCAGATAAGTTAGATTCATGATCTAAAGGATCAGATGAGTCAGATTCTTGAAGCTCTGACAATCCTAAACATCAAACATGAAACTACTACTACGAATGAAGGAGTGATCTCTTCCCACCCTAGATGACTCAGACTCAGAATAATAACACTCAAGGGATTGCTATCCCTTTTCCTCAATATGGGCTTCCTCCAAGTTCCACTCCATCCTTCAAGGAACATCCTGAACAGATGCTGGTAAACACCCAGATACCGGTGAACACCTAGGTCGCAGGTGAAAATGTGACTAGGGAAACTACCGTACCTCACATGACTATCCAACCTACAATTTTACGTGTGATGCTTGGTGACGAGTCTAAAATAAAGGGTATAGCTCAGGCTACTGTGGTTGCTGATGTTGAAGGAGTGAAGAACAAGTTAGAAGTTCTTGAAGAAAGATTAAGAGCCATAGAGGGCGCCGGCAGTTATGGCTTCGGGGATGCTGCCGATTTATGCTTGGTACCAGATGTAGTGATTCCTCCAAAGTTTAAAGTACCAGAATTTGAAAAGTACAAAGGATCCACCTGTCCTAAGAGCCACGTAATTGTGTATTGTAGGAAGATGGCAATTCATGCACAAGACGAAAAACTTCTGATCCATTTCTTTCAGGATAGCTTGGAAGGCATGGCTCTGAACTGGTACATGCACCTGGAACCAACACATATTCACTCATGGAAAGATTTGGTAGACGCCTTCCTAAAGTAGTATAAATATAATGTTGACATGGCACCCGAAAGATTGCAACTACAAAACATGACAAAAAAAGGTTCTGAAACCTTTAAGGAGTATGCCCAAAGATGAGAGAAGTAGCTACCCAAGTAGAGCCACCTCTGATTGATAAAGAAATAATAGCCATGTTCATAGATACATTGCAACCCCCTTTCTACGAACACATGATAGGGAGTGTTTCTGCAAACTTTGCCGACATCGTTATCATTGGGGAAAGAATTGAGCTTGGACTGAAAAATGGGAAAATTGCACATGGCTCATCTGTTGTTGCAAATCCCAAAAAGCATGGATTTAATTTTGGAAGAAAAGAAGAAGAAGCTCAAGTAGTATCTACCATTCCTAATTGGGGAAGTCGTGTCGTGCCTCACTATTATCAAAAGCCTGAATACATTGTTAACGCCATGCCTGTCTACCACCCACAGACCCATGAACAAGGTCTCCATCAGCCACCACTTGTGCAAAATAATTCCAACCAGGGTCAAGGTCAGGGTCAAAACATGAGTCCAAAGAGAAATCCTAGTTAAGAGAAGAATTTTGTTCATTTTACGCCCATTCCTATAACATATACAGAACTCTTGCCAGATCTCATCAGTAATGGTTTAGTGGTAGTGTGTCCTTTGAAGCCTTTACATCCACCGTACCCTAAAGGTTATGATGCAAGTGTTAAGCGCGATTATCATGGCGGTGCAGTTGGGTACTCCACTGAAAGGTGTTTGTCTTTTAAACGCAAGGTACAGTCTGTGCTTGACGTTGGATGGTTAAGTTTCCAGGAAGATAAACCCACTGTTAAGAACAATCCTCATTTGAGAGATGCCCAACAAGTTCCAAAGTAAGGAGAAGTATCTGCAAACAGGTGGTGGAAGTTGCTACGACTATGGAGAGTTTGAGAACCTTGCCAGAGAAAGCCTGAAGCTTGTTTTAGGAGTAGAAGTTTATGATTTGCTTTAATCATTTCATTGTGATGTTCGGTTTCCATGACTTCTGTTTAGACTTTGTTTTAATACAATAAATGTGTGAGATTTGGTATCTCTTTTAATTATTAGATGTTCATGGATCTTATTACAAATTGGCAAGCAAGATGGGATCTTGAGTTAAATAAAAAAAAGGGTAAAATGAAAAGCACATACTTGTCATTAAAAATCAAGGGATCGCTCACAGATACTCGTTGATTGCTATAAAAGGCAAGTTCTAAAGAGTGTCACAGAAATAAAAAGTAAATAAATACAAAAAATTTAAAAAAAGTAGTCACGATGAATCATTTGTTCTTGAGATCGTTGAATTCATGGTATTGCGGAAAAAAAGAAATAGAGATGTTCAACCTTTTCGTGATTCAATGTTTTTAATAAGGGATAAGAAATGACATGTTCCATTGAAACCTTTGCATGTCGCTTGAAACCCACTCATCCTTTCCACTTATCCAAAGAAAAAAAATATTTGCCTCTATCCATTTGCCCCAGTTGGTGACACTATTGTCCGAAGTATTAAGACAAGAATATCACACTGGGGCAAAAATGTTTATTTTCTCTCAGTTGGTTGTTTGGTTGATCTCGAACCTATCAAGGGCAAAAATAATAAATGGTCCTTTAGACTGATAATTCGTAAGAGCGGTTTAAGATAAAGAGAGGACGAAAAAAATGAGAAATAAAAAGTTGACATGTGTTGGAAGTCATTGAATTTTGTTTCAGGGTTAATCTTTTGAAAATAAAACAATCATGATTTGAAATGATATATAGTCATGTTTCTTTATCCAAAAAATAATAAAAATATATATATCCCTTGCACCTTTTTTGAGCTAAAAACAATAATTTAAAAAAAAAAAAACATCGCTCTAAACAAGGATTGTTAATACCTTGAAAGTTAGCTCAAGGTGTGTACCAAAAGCTCCTAAGAATCAAATAAAAGAAATCAATCAAGGAATGGAATGATTGCGCGAAAATTACAAAGTGAGGAAAAGAAAAATGAAAGAAAAAAAGGAAAAATGAAAGAAAAAAAGGAAAAAAAGAAAAAATTAGAAAATTATAAAGGAAAACCTTTATTGATCTAAGTACAACATCTGGCCGATGATTCTTGTTCCAAAAATAATCATAAACAAAAACCCACAAATAATTTTTGAGTCTTCATACCCTTTTCTTGACAGCCCTTCAACCCCTGACCACATTACAAGCCTAATAAAGTCCATATTGATTGAAGAATGATTGCTTTAATTTTCAAAGTTTTACCCTGCAACAAGAGGACGTGACTAACAATGCAATAAAAAAAGCAAAAAGACAAACGGAAAAAAATATTTAGAATACTCCTGGTAGAAGACAATATTTTTTATAACCCAACAAGCCAACTGAGAAAATCCTATATTGGAGCAATCCTTTTTTGTTTACCACACTACCCAAACAAATCACCTTTCCACCATACCTGTTTTCACCCTTGTACCTCAAAACTGAGGCAGTTTTCATTTTTTATATATACACGTTCTTCCCTTTTAGGGATACGACTTTCTCTATATGATGTACACCAATTTTTCTTCATGCCATACTTCACCTAGCCTACCCAATGCACCAAAATTGGGGCAGTCCTATTCTGCATGTATACCTCTCATAAAATCTCCCTATTAGAAGGGCATGCGAATAATGGTACACTTGAGACTATGCCATCCCAGTTTCCTTTAAACCTCTTCAAATTTTCCTCCCACATTTTTCATTCACCTATGGGGATCCAAGCACATGCATTGTTTTAAAGAAAAAAATTAGTAATACCCAATTTTAACATTAACTTCAAGATTTGCAATATCCCTCATTTTCAAGAACAAATTTTGATATAAATGAAACAACCCTTTTCAGCAACTCCATAACCTTTTACTCTAACCCTTCACTGCACCACTTTCCACTATCCAAAACACCTAAAAACAACCTCTAAAACCCACCAAAATTGCACCAAAATTCAATCATGTTTGCCAAAAAAAAAAAAACTGCACCCAAAACCACTCCAAAACAACCTTCGCCGCCACCGATGTTCTTTTCGCGTCGTCGCCGCACTGCCCCATGCTACCACTGCCACACCGCCCCGCGTCGCCGCTGCCGCCACTTTGGGTTGGTAGACCTAACATGGGTTTGGAATAAGGTGGTGGTGGCTTAGGATTAAGGTGATGATGGCCTAGGGTTGTGGAGTTGGGGCCTTCCTATTTGCACGCCCACATTACCATAACACCCTTATCTCAATAAAAAAAAAAAAATCATTCTAGGCTTGTTTGAGTCAACCCAATATTTTCTAAAAAAAAATTTTATTTGTGTACCTCCATAGTTTAAGCTTATATTTTGCATGTTTTTTGTTTTTTGTTTTAGTTTTTAATAAAAATAAAATTTTAATATAAAACTTTGGAAATAAAATTTTGGGATTATTATATTTTTTAATAATGTTAAATATCAAATGGTCGCTCACGTCATACGATATTTAATATTATTATTCTAAGGTTTTTTAAATATCAAATGCCCGCACGCGTCATACGATATTTAATATAAAACTTTGGAAATAAAATTTTAGGATTATTATATATTTTTTAATAATGTTAAATATTAAATGGCCACACGCGTCATACGATATTTAATATTGTTCCAAGTTTTTTTTCAATATAAAATGGTCGCACACGTCATACGATATTTAATATAAAAACTTTGGAAATAAAATAAAATTTTGGGATTATTATACTTTTTAATAATAATGTTAGATATCAAATGCCCGCACGCGTCATACGATATTTAATGTTATTATTCTAAGGTTTTTTTAAATATCAAATAGCTGCATGCATCACGCAATATTTAATGTAAAACTTTGGAAATAAACTTTGGGGTTGTATATTCTAGATACTTTGAAAATAAAAATCTTTTTAAAAATAAAAAAATTATAAATTTTCAAAATTTAAAAATATTTCTTATACTAAAAAAAATATATATGAAAATTTCAAAATTTCAAAATAATGAACAAACAAATTTATCCAAAGAACTACGTAACCCTGATTCTCCATTCTTGATGGAGATACGTAGGAGCAAGGTCAAACCTTGTGAGGCCCTTTCCAAAAAGAAAAAGTATTTTTATTTGTTTTTATTTTCATTTTTGTGGGAAAATAAATATTTTGAAAATTACACTCATTTTATTTATTAAAGGTACCCGTCTTAGGATAGGCGTTGTGAGGGTGTTAATGTCTTTCCCACATGTAACCGACTCCCGGACCCGAAATCTGGTTTTCACAGACTTGCTTTATCAATTTTATAGTTTTTCCATAGTTTTTCCTAATAAACTATGGTGGCAACTTCTCTATTTTAAAAATTAAAATAAATTATTTTTATACGTCGTATCTGTCGTGACCCCGGTTGCGACATTACTAAATTTTAGTTACATTTTAAAAAAAATAATATTATAAAAATGTGTTCTATTAATATTTATTTAATAAAAAGATTATTTACTTTTTGTCGTATTTCTTTTAAATAATAAGGCATGTTCAATATTATTTATTGCAATATATACAATTTTTACTACACTTGATTATAATTATGTATAGAAACTAATTATGATTTTGAATTATTAAATACATCACTTTATTTGAATTCCAAATTAATCTTTACATGTTATAATTCAATTTAAGCTTACATTAATCTTTACATGTTATAATTCAGCTTAAGCTTGCATTTTAATCAGAAAACTGAACAAATTAAACAAATCATTGTGTATAAAGTATGATAACTTATGTTGTCAGAACATAAAATAAAAATAAAATACAAGTTAGCATTATAGTTAACATTCCTAAAATATTGAAACTCAACTTGATATGTAGCTCTTTAGTTGAAGTTTTATCTTTTCTGATTGGAGCATTGTGCTGAATGCAACAAGTAATATAATTAATTAGTAGATAACAAGTACAAAATAATCCCAAACAAGCTAGAGCTAAATTTTAACAAGTATATATTTGTATAATTTCAATGTAGTATTTTCCCACTAATTTCACATATATGCCCCAAACTGTAAAAGCCTTGCTAATTTTCATAATAATAATAATTGAGAAACAAAGAAACTGAATAAAATCTCAATTTTGTGTTCACAGTTGTTCCCTTATCACTGTCGTAAGTACCATCAACGAACTTTCAAATATCTTTGTTTTTAACATGACATTTATGTAGCAAACATATCCAGTTTTCTCACCTGCAACCAAATTGTATTGAGATAGTTCATCATCCGTCATTATCACACCAATAAAATTTATTAAATATTTGACAAAAAATTAGCAAACTAATTAAATTCATCAATATCTAATTTGCACAACTGAAATTTATAAGATAAATCATATTAATACCATACAATACTTAGAAATCAACTTGAGTAGTTTTAACTTCAAAATGCAAAAAATTAAGATTGCAAACTTTTATATCAAATATTTAACCAAAAATTGGCATGTAAATCAAAATCGCACAATAGTAATACACCTTCAGATCTAATTTAAACAATCCAAAAACTAAATTCATGTAAATACAGACATGGGAACCTAGTTTGCATTATCTTAACTTCAAAGATCAAAATAAAAAACAGTGAAAAATATTAGGATGCTCGCAACTGTTTCTTTGAACAAATAAAAAACAGTGGAAAATATCAAAGAAATAAATTAAAAAATCAGTGAAAAGAAAAAATACACACACTACAAGAAAAAAGGTTATTTAGAGACAAAGTTTTAGCTGTCAAATAAGATGGTTACTAATTATGACTAAAATAGTCACCAAATTAGATTTTGGTTGTTAAATAACTACAAAATATAAGCAATGATTGAATTTAGTGACCAATTAAGTCAAATAATTGGTATCTAACATCAACTACCGAGGTTTTAGTGACTTATACCATTAGATTCTAAATTAGTCTCTAACTTAATTGGATACAATTTAGAATCTAATGGTATAGGTCACTAAAATTTTGGTATCTAATGTTAGATACCAATTATTTGACTTAATTGGTCATTAAATTTAATCATTACTTCTATTTTGTAGTTATTTAGCAATCAATAATTAATTTGGTGACTATTTTGGTCACAATTAGCAACCATTTCATTTGGTAGTTAAATATTGGTCTCTAAATAGCCTTTTTCTTGTAGTGACACAAACATCTATCTTACTCACCATCACTTTACTAAAACTCTTATCCCTCAAAGTCCACTATCACACAGAAGCTACTACCCATCTATCTTACTCACCATCACCTTACTAAAACTGGTCAACCAATGTCAACACAAACAAAGAGTGTTGTGCATTTATTAAAATTTAAAACAAATTAACACTACTTTATTTCCCAAATTTCTTGATAAATTCAAATTTGTTTGGTGTAGCTGGTGAGGTAGTAGCTATTTTTGAATCCTTGTGGTTTGATTTAGGCGAATTGAATTGCAATAAAGAAGTTTATAAAGAAAATATGATGTTAGTAATAAGAAATCAAAAATATAATTTTGGAATATCTAGAATTGTTAATGATCTGGGAAGAGAATACTAGTATAATTGGTGGGACTTGGTATTGTTTTATCTTTCTGTATTTCTATTTGCAGTTTCTTAATTAATTCCTGAATAGTTAGCTGCTATCTAATTATTGATAAATTTGAAAAGCAAAAATATAGAATTGTTGGGATGCATGACTTTTAAATTATGGCATAACTATATATAAGAACAACAATTTACAATCTATAACTAGTGACTCATCAATAGAAATAAACAAAAATAAATTAGATATACCTAGTAGATGATCTAGGTGCTATCATCCAATTCTTGTCTATAATTGTGTTGTCTTGGAGATAAAAACAAAATAAAAAATGAAAAATAGGAGAAAAATATACTAGTAAATAATATACTCTTTCTAATCTTATAACGAAAGTTATTCCTCTTCATACGTAATATAAATATACAGGAGATATTCTCTGGTCATATCAAAATATGTACCATAATACCCAACAATTTATAATTGGCCAGGTACTAGAAGAGTAACATATGCAAAATACCAAGCAAGTAAATTCTTATGACCTCCCATCAACTTTTAGTTGTCTCACTAATATCTTTTGGATCTACATTGACTTCACTGAGACCATTTTAGCAAAACTCTGGCAGTGAGCAATACCATTAATTCGCCCACATCTAAACTGAAACATAAACTGCTACATACTTCATACAATTCAATTGATCCGCTTACACCCTTTTACTTTTCATTAAATAAAAAGAACTTACCAAAGACTCAAGGTTGGCCAGTAGTAATTCCCATTAAGTTCCAAAACCAATTACACTACAAAGATAAAAATTAAGCAAACAAAATAAGAACAAAACATGTTATCATAAAGCTAGAGCACAGGTACTGGAAAACATATTAATAAATAAGAACCAGACACCATTGATCATACAAGACTAAGATAGAGCACAATAACTCCAGGAAAGCAAGCAAACAAAATAAGAACATTATATTATATCAAGCAAAAATACTCATATCAAGAGCAAATTCTATATATAAGTTTATAAGTTTATCTCCATGAATTCTTTCATTTCTACAGATGGCAAACTATAACTTAATAAATCATTTGGCGATTTGTTCCTAAAGGAACATAAGTGTTGCAAATTGGTGAATTTTGATTAAAAGAAGCAGAACAAACTAATGATGCAATACCTTTATCAAGAATAATAGCAAGCTTATGGTTTCAAATACTGCTCCACAACCATCTTAAATTAAATTTACAAACATCAATCAGGTTAAAAACAAAAACATATGAAATAAACATTATGCTAATGGAATGCAAATCTGGCCTATCAAAAAATTTAGGTAGAAGAATGTCAAATTTACAATAATCAATCAATTGTATATCAATAAAACTCAATAGTGTAGATGTAGAATCACATTATAAATTCTACACATTATATTTAGTTAAGGGGTATCCGCCCCCTGTTGGCATTAAGGGGTGTGTAACTCGCAAACTTGGGTAACCGGACCTCCCTTGGTTGTGCTGGTGGCGGGGGAAGGAAGGGTCTTTCTTTTGTTCTGGCCTTGTCCTGCTGGTGGGGAAAATCTGATGTTCTGCTTTCATTTGTCCCCCAAAGTCTCTCAACTCCTCCAAACGTATGAATTTAGCTGCCCTCACCCTCATTTCACTCATGTTAAGGGCCGACTTCTTACATAGACTATCGGCGAAGGGTCCTGGCCGGAGAGCCATTACCTTGTGATGAAGGGCCACCTCTAAGTTGAGGTTCCAGATTTGGAGGGCGACCTGGTTGAACCTTTCCAGGAACGCCCAAAGAGATTCGCCCTTTCCTTGCCGGATATTAACCAGGGCGATAGAGGTTAGATGATGTGGTCTACTTGTGGCGAAAAAGTTCACCAGGGTTTTAAAAGAGTCGATCAAGTATGGCGGAGTTTGGTAAACCAACTCAGTGTCATCCCTTTCAAGCTGTTAGGGAATACCCGACACATGATAGCTTCACTAGTAGTGAACAGTCCAATATCAGTGGTATACATATCGATTTCAGGATCAGTGGAACCGTCATAGCGATCTATGGTCAGTCCTCTCCACTTGGCCAACAATTCTACGTTTATAATGCCATCCACAAACGGGTGGCGCCTCTCATCTAGGTTTGAGGTTTCGCCTGTTTGGTAAGAGACCTCATCTTCCTTTTCAAGATTTGGGGTGTTCACCTTTGAGTGACCTGATATGGTGATTACCTTCGTCTTGTCTACCTTATCGCCCAACAACCTTTTCTTCATTTCCTCGTTCTCCTGTTTGAGAGCACACAAGTCTTGCTCATTTTGTTGTCTTATCAGGAGGAGATCTTCTTCATTCTTCTGCCTCATTGCTTGCATTTCTTCCTCTCTTCTTTGTTTCATGTCTGCCAACTCACACTGTAATGATAGTAGCAAAGTCATCGAATCTACGCCAGCCATTTACTTTTTTGGCCTCTGCTTGTTTACTTGATTGCGGGTTGATACCATTCAAGTTCTTTGTGCCACTCTTCAGGCCCCACGGTGGGCGCCAAATGTTCTTACACAGAACTTAGGAACCCTCGGAGTTGACTCAATGCAACCTGAATAGTCCAAATCTCCCAGCCGAATATGTCTTCGCCTGCAATCTTCGCACTGGTCTGTTAAGTTCTCGCCAACTGGTCTATTAAGTTCTCACCCGCACCAGAGCAGGGCGTGTACCTGTGATGACACTTTGATGCTCAAGTAAGAGTTCGGTTATTGGAGCTAAAGTAAGAATTACTTATGTTATGCATACCTTTGACCTTGCTTACTCACGTATTTATAGGGCTTATACTTGACTTGGAACTTACGTTATGTCAGCTTTTCTAGAGTGTCTTGCCAGAAATTGCGTGTATACTTCAACTACTGAGAATTGCTTACTAGTAGTAAGGTTATCGTCCTAGAATTATAGGTGACCGTCCTCGTTCTAAGATTTGTTCCTTGGTGATGGTTGTTAGTCTTTAGGCGATAGGTGATCGTCCTAAGGTGGATAGTTCAGTCAAGAACAAACATCAAGTCAGATTTTGTCTTCCCAGAGCCATTTGTAGAGTTGTAGGTGAATTACTTTGGTCCAGAATCAACAATATAGCATTGGATTAATGAACACAGCTACAAGTTCACGTTCAAATGCCAAGGCTTGCATACATACAAAAAAACATATGATGAACAAACCAGTCATGGCAGAATAATAGCATTCAGAAGAGGCTTCAAGCATTCATCCAAAAGCCTTTCATGCAATACCTGATGCAACTGGCCTAGCATATCAGCAACATCTCGTAGTGGGTCATGAGCATGAACTTCAATTGGTCGAGGCAATCCACCTGGTCCTCCATGTGTAAGAGCACTTATAAATCTTCTAAATAGTGCATTGTGTCTCATATTGGCAACCTGCAAAATTAGTAATTTATGATGTACAAGCTAAGGAATCCAAGTTTCCATAATTTGAGGATAAGAATATTTTTTATATGTTATAGCAACTTTTTATAATTGACACCAATTGATGGTGTAACACAACATGTTTCACAATGCAAAATATCTCCATAGAACATGAAAAGAAAAAACATAAAAAAAAAGTCATTGACTTTGAGTGTAAAAGAACAAAAGTAAATTCATTATATTTCAAGAAATAATGCCGTTATCGTGATAGACAAAAAAATTAAATTATCCCTGCCGAAGGAAAAGAACTCAATGAAACAAAATGTGTTTCACCTAAAAGATTAAAATCGAAAGATCTTGTTAACAAAACTTCAGAAACATATTATTAATTGGGCTTAGTTTGACGTGTTACATGATATGATTCAAAGTGCCTTAATTTAATTAAACGTAATTGGAAAATAATGTTTAAATGCCAACTTACTTCATTAATAATAAGTTGTCCATGTTTTCACATAAATAAGAGTTATATCACATAAATATATTCATTATAGTATTTTAAAATATATTTTCCATAAATGATTTAATAGATATATCTTCTATGGATAGGTAATGACAAAGATTTTGGATTAAAACAAATATTATTAATATTATTATCAAAATAAGTTAAATCCAGAATCTTGAGTTTAAAAAGAAACCTTTAATCATTGAATTAAAGCTAGATAAATAATGTGATCATATTATGATTATTATTATTTTTATTGTGATTATACTTATGATTATAATTATTAATATTATTAATAATATTATTATTAGGATTATTATCTTTATCAAAAACAACAATAATAATAACAATAATATAAATAATATCAACAATAGTATTAATAATATTGATAAACACAATATTAATAAAATTAAAAATATTAATATTATTAATAATATTATACTAATAATAATAATATTATTATTATTAATATTAAATATTTTAATATTAATATGCATAATTTTAATAAATATATTATTAATATTAAAAATATTTTCATAAAGTGATGGCACTCTTATGATATTACATAGCACCAAAAGTGTTGTGAATCTATATCTAATATAATTGCCGGTAGCACAAACGGAAAAACTAGCCACGTGTTACTCTCACAAAAATTACAACAAATTAATTCAAAAACAAAATTTACCAAAAAAAGTAAAAATTACAATTGTCAGCATAATAAATATGAGGTGTGGCTGCCTCTTTATGCGACATGTGTCCCTCTTTTTTCTACGCCTGCGGCACCTACCTCATCTCTCTCACGCTCTTTCTCTCGCGCCTACATCATAACCCTAATTCCCCACCTCTCTCATACTCACTGCAACAATTTCGAATTTCAAATCCCCACCTCTGTCATACACACTACAGCATTTTCAAATTTCAAATTCACAATCCTAATTCCCCACCTCTCTCATATTCCACTCTCTCCAACTCCGCTCTCTCATTCTCATTCTGCTTCATGATTCAAACCATGCCCATTCTCATTCTGCTCCATGATTCAAACCATAGCCATCGCTTTGACTAGGTTTCACGACCCATATATAAGGTGGTTCTTCTTTAAAAAAGGTTAAACCTTTCTATCTTTCTCTTTTTCCTATCTTTTTTCGATTCTGTTTTCACGACCCATATATATGGTGGTTCTTCCTTAAAAAAGGTTAAACCTTTCAATCTTTCTCTTCTTCCTCTCTTTTTTTGTTTCTGTTTTCACGACCCATATATACGGTGGTTCTTCTTTAAAAAAGGTTAAACCTTTCTATCTTTCTCTTCTTCCTCTCTTTTTTTCGTTTCTGTTTTTATTTTCAGTTTCGATCTAACTTTTGATTGATGTATCTCTGTTGGTGGAGAACGAACGAAACTTCTTGATATCACTCTTTTTTCGATTCTATTTTCACGACCCATATATACGGTGGTTCTTCTTTAAAAAAGGTTAAACCTTTCTATCTTTCTCTTCTTCCTCTCTTTTTTCGTTTCTGTTTTCATGACCCATATATACGATGATTCTTCTTTAAAAAAGGTTAAACCTTTCTATCTTTCTCTTCTTCCTCTTTTTTTTCGTTTCTGTTTTTTTTTCCAGTTTCAATCTAACTTTTGATCTATGTATCTCTGTTGGTGGAGAACGAACGAAACTTCTTGATATCACTCATGGTGCCTGGCGACTGAGGTGATGCTGGAAATCTATGTTGCAGCAGTCGAAGCTGGCGACGGTTGATTAAGAAAGAATGGTGGCTCACAGGGGCGACTGTGTGACGTCGGAGGAGGGTGGAGGTTGATGGAAATTCGTCGGAGGTTTACTTTACAGCAAAAGTTAGACCTTTTCTCTACTTTCTTTCTCTTTTCTTCATTTTCACTTCTTTTATATTTCTATTCTAACTTCCGTTCTCCTCTAATAGGTTTTTTCTTTTGGCTTTTTGTAGCTCACCAACGGAGTTCAATCACCTCGCTAAGGAGGTTCCCTCCTAAAAGTATAATTTTTCATCCCCTTTCTTATTTTCTTTATTTTATCTCGGATGTTTTTTTTGCAAATCAAATATGGAGTTTTTATGTTTTTTATGTTCACAGGTCTTGTGGAGAAGGCATAATGCCTCGCAAGGGGAGCTTTAATGGAGCTCACAGCGGAGCTAAACAACATCCAACATACCTTAAAGGTAACAAGCTTTCATAGTCTCTCTTCTCTGTTGAATTTCCTCATCATAAATGATGTTGGTTTTTTTCTGAAACATCACTATATTTTTAAAACTAAAATTCAATTCCGTTATTTTGGTAAATGACTGTTTTTTCATGAAACTGAAATATAATAGTGTTTATTCCTCTAATGTGGTTTGATCATAAATGGATTTTCAAAATGATATTTATAGATGAATTTTATAGATATTGTGGTTTGTGGATTCCAGAAGATTTCATTTCATTTTTTTTCTTTTTTAAATTAGACTGAGCTTCGTTGAGTCCACTGGTCTAGTAAACCTTTTAATCAGCAATTAAGGAAAATTATTAAAAACAGAGCACTCATGGCTTTCATTGAATTCTCATGTTTTTGTATGGTCATTCATTTCCAGGATTTCAGCAGTTCTCCATTTTTTTACTTTGTTCACAAGCTCAATAATGGTACTCAGGCAATGTGGGGCATCAGTGATTACCCTGTACAAAGGGTCCAACAATATATAGCCCAATTCCACCACTGAACCCTACGACTTTGGTTTTCTCTACGACTTTGGTTTGCTCTCACTATCATTTAGCTTCACTGTCATTTAGCTGGAACTTCAATGTTTTACCCTCTCTTTTTACTGAACTGAACCAAAAAAAGTATGGTGAAAGTAGGGAACAAAATAGGTCTTGAGAGTAGAAAGGAAGAACATTATAATGTTCATTTTTATTAATTGAATGATAACATAAAAGAGAGGGAAAGGTGATATGACTGAGTAAGAAGAACAATTTAAAAGTTTCACATTTTCCTTAATTGTTGTATCATCAGGATTTGTCAATTTCAAGATGTTTATTTATGATTTTTCTTAATTGTTGTACCATCATCATGATTTGTCAATTCCAAGATTTTCATTTGTGACGTTCAATTTCGTTGGAATAATTATATCTAATTCTCTATAAACAATCCACCGGTTGATTTTAAAGTGTCACTTACTTCATAAGATACTCCTCTGCTTTATTAATTTTGTTGTTTCAATCATTGAGAGTAATATTTTGGTAGGATTTGTATTCAGACGTTGCATGAGATCTTCGGAAACAAAGATTCAAATATATTGTTCTTCACTGTGTACTGAGAAAAGTGAAATGCCTGAGAAAAGTGAAGTGCAAAGTACTCAAAAGAAACGAATCCAAAATGTCAACCACCGAAACAGTTTTGCAGTTTGCAGTTTGCACCATTTGGAGGAAGGCGACTACATTGCATTTGAGGAAGAGCGAGACAACTTCAACAAGGAAGTTATTTCACATAATGTAATTTTTTTTAAACAAAGACAAATTGTCTTTCAAAATAAAAAATAAGTAATTACCTCATCCTACATATAAAATATTTGTTTTCTTTTAAATATAAGAATCTAACAGTCAATTTTAAATGTTTTAAGTGTTAGTTTTTTAGTATCATTAAATTTTGAGAAGCATATATGATTTGTTGGGTGGTTAATATGTTAAATAATTTTAATGGATTAAAAAATTCATTCATTGAATTAAGTGGTGCTATTAAATACAACTACTACTTAAAATATGTAATTTTTTCTCTAAAGTAAAATAAAATTTACTCATGAGTGTGTGCTTTTGCCCAGACAATAGTGTACAATAATTGTACCGGTTGTAGTTGAGGCCAGGCAATTTTTTATGATGAGCGTTTATTACTATCTTCTGGAAAAAGTTACCGTCTCCAACATATTTTATCTATATTTACCACTCACACCATCCATTTCCCGCACAACTCACATCATATTATTTTAAATAAGTCTGTCAAAAATATTATAACTTTGAACCATTCTTTTATAATATACTGTTACCAGGGTGCTGGTAGAGAAGATCAAAAGTGAAAAAAATAATTATTACTGTGAAGTAGAGAAAAGAGCTACAAGAGAGCTAAAAGGGTGCTGATAGAGAAGAACAAAAGTAAAAAAAATTATTAATATAATTATTACTGTGATATAGAGAAGAGAGGAAAGAACAAAGGTAAAAAAAAATTATTAATGTAATTATTAGTGTAATGTAGAGAAGAGAGAAAGTAAACAAATGAGAAAATTGGAAAATTGTGTGAGAAGAGAGTAAGAGCTTACTTTTAATTTTACTAATTGATTCTCTTTTAAGCATTTACTGTTATACTCTCTGATGTACTATCTTCCCTCCATCACACGCTAGCCCTGCTGTATTGATGTACAATCTTCCCTCCATCACACGCCACGCCAGCATTGTATAATTGCAGTTGCTTTCTTCTATAGAATACTATCAGACCTTTAAACCCTTTTCAGAAACAATTCCAAATCACAAAATTTATCATTAAGATGTCTATTACAGTTAACAATTAAATTGTACTTAAAATTTATCATTAAGATATTTACTACATTCTTTTATTTATAAACTATTAATAATTTATTTATAAACTATTAATAATTGTATTTTTTTATTTATTTGTAGAATCAAAATGTATGAAGATCATACTATTTATAGTTATTTTTGATATACTTATTTGATTTAAGTTATTTTTAACGTAGAAATAGGTTTCATATATATAATGTTGCTGCCAAGAGACTTGGATGACATTCTTCATATGAATTGGTGACTCTTCATTTAAAATAGGTAATCCTATAACATTAATTTTGACTCTACTGGCAAGGTAGCATTATTTTTCCCTATATTTTTGAAAAAAAAATATTAATGAATTATAACGGGCTAAGTTTTATTATGTGGGTTAAAATTGTTTAAATATCAAAATTGATTAATTGATTATTTTTGTCTAATCCACTATAATTCAAATTAAAATTTATATTATTCATTTATTTATTTTTCATTTCTAATTTAAATCTTTTCTTTTTAAAATGATAAAATATTTATTTGATGTTTTATCTTTTTAATTTAATATCTATAGAACATTTATCAATACCATATTTATTTTCAATTTAAGAGCTTTTTTCTAGTTACAGTTTGATTACTTGATTTGAAGTTATTAGAATGATAATTAAGTTGTCTAATTATTTCATAGCATTTGTGATAATTTTGTTTTTAAGAAGGTTAATTGCGTAGGACAATGTGTACTCAAGGTCAATAAAATGTTCAGGCATATGATTAAAGTTATCGTTAGTATTTTTGACAAAAAAAATATTACTTGGATCTTGAAAATGACACTTTCTTAATTTTTATGAATATTCTTTTGAAAGTAGTAGATACCTATTTTAATATAAAAATTAAATTCAACGAGTAGTTTTAGAATATTCTTAAAAATCTAACATAAAAGTAAATAAAATTCAACAAGTACATTTTTAATTTTAGTAAATATTTTATTTTAAAATCATTCAACACATGAGATACTATAAAATACTATAGTAGTTTGTTTAAACTTGAAATAAATATTTTAAAATAAGCCATTTTAAAATATTCATTTATTAAAAAAGTTAATAGAATTTATTATTAAAATAATAAAAGCATTTTAAAATAAATAATTAAGCAAACACTAAAAATATGTTTATTTATTAAATAAATAATTTAAAAATAAAAACAAACTTATATATTAACTTGAATATGTTCTCCATTTTTTATTATCTATATCTATATCTATATCTATATCTATATATATATATATATATATATATATATATATATATATATATATATATATATATTAAAATAATATCAACAAAAAAAGGAAAAAGAAAGTTAGATACGATTAATTGCTTATATGTGGATTTAGATTTTCAATTTTGATAATGTAAATAATAAAAAAAATCATTAAGAACTTTTATATATCTACAAATAATATAATTGGAAGAGTATAAATGAATCTATAATTATAACAATTGGAGATAACATAAGCGGAAACTTTTGCCACATGTCTCCACCACAAAATTTTCAAAAAAATTATTCAAATTAAAATTTTACCAATAACCGAAAGTAGGACACATGTCAACACAGTACATACATATCATGCCTGCCTCATTGTGCGACACATGTCTCTCCAATCTATAAGTCTTTCGCACCTCCTTCATTCTGTGCTCTCATACTTTTCAAATTTCAAATTCAAAATTCAAAAGTCATCACACCCGCCTTTCCCGCCACATTCATGCAGCTCTTTGACTCTATTTTCAACTTCAATTCCACACGCTCTACAACACACAACAAAAACGGGGACAAGAGAGGATAGTTAAAAAGGAGATAGTAGGGTTGGGTTGGGCAGAGGAAAAAGAGTGAGAGGTGCAAACAAAGAAGGGTTAAGTTTTAGGATCAATTTTGATATTTTTCTATTATTTTTATCATCCACGATTATTTCATTTTTCAAACTTAAAATAAAAAATAATTTGAGGAAAAAATACTATGTGTTACTTTAATTTATCCAATATTATTGCATTTTATTATTATTTTATGTGAATATGATCCACTTTTTTTAATATTATTGTATTTATTTCAATTTAAAGAATACAATTACAATTAGGTTAATCTATTTCTGCATTCGAATTGGGATTTTGGTTTTATGAATACCTAACTGACTTAAGTTTTAATATTTGTTTTATGAACACAAATATATATTTTAAATGGAGATGCAATCCGAGCTCTAAAGATTGTAATTTTTGTTGCGCTCAAACAAGACATGGAGATGGTGTATGTGTCAAGTTAAGTGACACTTATGTATGTGAATGTGTTTATAATATTTATTATCAAATTCAAATAAAATAAATTTTTCAATTACTATTTTATTATAATAAATAATTAATCACTTCATCGTTAGTGATGTAATTTATTTAAAATTAAATATTAATTTTAATTTACCATATATTTTTTTCACAAAATTATATTTTAGAAGATAGGTCATTATAACATTTCAACTCATAAGTTGTAATATTCTATTGATATAATACAATAAATATTTTGCTAAATATTTTTATAAATATTTTAATTAATATATTTTCAAAGACTAAATGTTACTCAAAAAAGACTAAATGACACTTGAAAGGAGCTAAAAGAAATAATATAACTTCACACATACTATAATTATAATTTTACTATAATATATTTTTTTACATTTGGTTAAATATAAATAAGTTATAATATTAGATTGATGCAATATAATAATAATACAATAAATATTAAAAATTAATAAAATAATAATATTATTAAATTGATATCATATAATTTTTTTTTATTTAATTAAATCCTGTGCATTGCACGGATAAAATACTAGTTTAAAGACAAATGGATGGAAACTCATCAATAAAACAATAAAAACAAAAAGAATATGTAAGAAGAAGAACATGACATATAAAATTTATGTATACCACTTCCAATATTATAGTTATTTCGCCAATGTAGTATACATCTGTTCACATACATCACTTTTTCTTAATAGATTTAAAATCATAGTCAATGCAGCTACATAGAAAAGTTGATGTTGGATGATAATTAAAACAGTCCTCGTATATATAAATATATTAGAAAAAAAAGTTTACCACTTTATAATTTTGATTAAATGCTAAAAATAACTAAATATAAATAATAGTCATATTTTATATGTAAGATGATAGTTTATTTTAATTACCGATCAAGATATAATTATTTTGTCTAATAGACGATAAAATATTATTTAATCTTATCTTTATGTCTATAAAGTTTTTATTTTAATATATATA
>Ga0209700_104450_pt1 | contig 25228 bp, 11 predicted proteins | sample SiratroredBW_FD_187528 | JGI IMG/M metagenome (GOLD analysis project Ga0209700, IMG submission 187528) | Root nodule microbial communities of legume samples collected from California, USA - Siratro red BW (SPAdes) (version 2) | ecosystem: Host-associated > Plants > Roots > Nodule | place: USA...
TATATATATATAATATCGAATAAGATATTAAACCGCACAACTCACCAAATATTCAATATGTAATAATATGTTTTATATTTGATTTTTATTTAAATATCATTAGATATTGAATAGTGAATTGTGTATTTGGTTTAATATCTTAATAAAAAGAATTCTATAATCATTATTTAAATTTTAAAAAATAATAATTAAATAATTTTAACTATATATGGTTATAAATCTCAAACTTATTTAATAATTAAAATTTTAAAATTTATTTAAATATTAAATGTTGTGGGTTATCTATAGTTTGATATCTTATAAAGAAATTTAATATTTATTAACTTTTCTATTAGAAAAGCTTGCAATTATATTGTGGGTTATTACATTGATTTATAATGTGTTGTTAATATTAAAATTAGAGCAATTATGATATGAAAAGATTTATTTGACACAAGTAAAAGTTGAAGAAAAAATAAAATCACGTAATTACATGAATTAATTTGACGCGCGTTAAACTTAAAAAATTAAAATTAAACAGTTATAATGCACGAGACAATAAAATACAATTAAGTGTTCTTAAAATATACTTGAATAGGATGAACTTCAAAGCTATGCAGAAAAATGAAAGTATTGGGACCATAATTCTTTGCTTTTTATCTGTTTTGTTTACACTTTACCAAGGTGTTTGATTATCTGCCAAGGGTGACCGTGACGTTTTGAAAAAGTGATGGTTGCAGGAAGCAAATGTGCAGGTGTGGAACAAATTTCCAAGAAATTTTTTTAAATCAGATTGGTCTCATTTTCAGTCTACTTCTTTATGTACCTCTAAGTCTTTTTTTCAGGCATCTCTAAAATTATCTAAATTACTCTTAAAATGATAATATAGAGACGAAAATGTCCCTATGTCTTCAATTCCAGAAATTATTATTCTGGAATAAGGTGTTCCATAACTCAAAAAATCTATTCCAAAACTATATATTAACTTCTGAAACAAATTATTCTGGAACAGGTTCTTTGAGTTATGAAACACCTTATTCTGGAATAATAATATAATGAAAATCTATTCTAAAACATTGACTTACGGAATGTTCAGTTTCGAAATTCAATCAACAAGTTTCAGAACGAATTGTTTCATAACACATTCTCACCTTTCATATCTATTTCAGAACAATTCATTTCGAAACACTTTTATTGACTTACGAAATACCCAGTTCTGAAATTCAATCAACATATTCTAGAATAAGTTATTCCATAACACATTCTCATCCTAAATACACATTCTGGAATTAATAGGGCAAAAAGGACAGTATCAAAATTTTTGAAAATTTTGGAAGTACCTTAAGAAAGCTTGGAGGTGCAGGAAGAAAGAGTATTTTAGTCAATACAGTGTAAACGGATTCAATTGGCCTATTTTAATTATTTTACTCCATGTTAACGCGACTGATTCTTCCTGAACCTCTATAATTCTAACATATTTTTATTTTAGCTTTGAGAAAAAGACAAAAATAACTTTCATTAATGGTAACTGTGATTCATATTTTTTTTCACTATTTTTTTTTACTTTAAGGGTTGCACAAACCACAATAAAACTAAAAAATAAATAAATAAATACATTACAGATTGTATAATCCGCAATTATATTTTTTACACATTTTATATTGCGGGTTGTACAACCTATAATATAAACCTTTTTTTGAATACATTGCGGATTATACAACTCATAATATAATTATTTTTTTAAATATATTACGAACCTATAATATAATTATTTTTTTTTTAAATTTAAATAAGAATATGTTAAAATTATGGAGATAGGGGAAGAGTCACTCTTAACGCTCACTTGTAGGTTTGAAACAAAAGAAAAAAGGGCTCTGCATTCTGTATCCCCTTAAATTTAAAGTACACCGTCATTGTGTAGGCCAAAAATAAAGGAAATAGGGTCTATGACATAGATCAGTAACCAAAATAGGCCCAGAAATAAACCCCAAATAAACTGAAGTTGACCTGTCCTCGAGATTCATAAATATAAAAATTTATATAAATTCCAACTAATAAAAAGAAAATAGCGAATATTTTAAATACATTAAATAAGTTGAGTTTTTATTCAATATATTTTCCCACAACATAGGGACCAAACTTATAAAAAGAGAGTATATAAAAATACTCAATTTGTTACACACAAAAGTTGTCCCCCGTACGTCAAACACCACCTAAACCCTAAACACAAGACAAACTGAAACACGTGCAGTTTTAGAGACAAACTGAAATATAAGAATAAGAGTTTTAGAGACAGTGTCGGAGTTATTGTGCAGGGTCAGCCTCCTACTTCTTCATCTTCTTGAGATTGGATATGATATAATTCATGGCCTTGTTCCAGCATGCTTTCATCCAGTTAGAGCCACTCTCACCCTCCCTCTCTCCCATCTTTCGCTTTCTAGAGGCAGCAGCAGGAGTGAGTTCATGAGCAACCCCCATAAGCTGAAGCTGAAGCAGATATAATTAAATTAGTTTCACATAGTAACTTATAAGTAATGAAACATGGCATATATTTATGAAGAGAAGTGTGGAACCTTATCGGAATGGTGAGGAGAAGAAGAAGAAGATGATGATGATGATGGAGGGGGGTAATTGAGATCAGGAAGACGCCTATGCTTCAACCTCCTCTTCTTGTCCTCAGACCAACAACAAGGCCTTTTCTTTTCACTCACACACATTTCCACACTTAATTAAGTCCCAATGTTCCTTAATGGTCTATTTATAGTTTTTTTCTATTATGTTTATGATTTAATGTCATTGTACAGTTTTACACTCTATGAAGTCATTGTACAGTCTTACACTCTATGAAGTCATTGTCACTTGGTGAAGCTTTTTCAAAAAGGGAAAAGGAAAATATTAGTTTTATACAGTTCCCTTTGACACTAAATTTTATTAATAAAATATTATATATAAATAAAATAATAATATATAAGTATTAAATAGATGTATCAGTGGTATCAAAATCACCAACCCTTTAAAAAAATATAAATATTGTGGGAAAACGCACTCACTCTCTCTCATACACCGCATAACTCATCAAATATTTAATAACATATTTTAGATTTGATTTATATTTAAATATTATTAGATATTGAGTAGTGATTTTTGTATTTGGTTCAATATCTTAATAAAATAAAAATCTATAATCATATTTAACTTTTTAAAAATAATAATGAAATAAGTTTAAGTATTCATAAATCTCAAACTTATTTAATAATTAACATTTTAAAATTTATATAAATATTAATATTATAGGTTATCTAGAGTTTGATATCTTATAAAGAATTTAATATTTATTATCTTTTCTATTAGAAAACCTTGCAATTATATAGTAATATGACATTGATTTATGATGAGTTTTTAATATTAGAATTAGAGAGAATTGTGATATGTGAAAGATTTATTTGACACAATTAAAAGTTGAAAAAGATTATAATCACGTAATTAAATGAATTTATATGGCATTAAACTTAAAAAAATAAAATTAAACAAATGCACGGGGTCTTTTATGCTATTTGTCAGATATTTTATCTGTGTTGGACCGATCAGTTCCTAACATCATTGTCATTATTGTGATTTTTTTTCAACTTTTTAATTGTGTCAAATAAATTCCTATTATCATTGTCATTGTGTTCAGAAAGTCAAAATAAATCTGGCCACTATTTTTGTCATGCCGGCTTTTCATTGCCTCCCATGTAACCGATAAGAAGATGAGTGCTTCTTTGTGCACCTCCACGTAATTCTTCCTGGAACACTTCTAAATTTTATCAAAGACACCAAAATATTTTTAATATAATATTAATATAAGATTGTGAAGACTATTATATCTTTTACTCTAAAACTTCATGACATCATTTCCTCCCATAACTGTCATTTTAGTCTTCCCCTACTGCACCTCCAAGGACCCCATCATTCCCTTTTGCATATTTTTTTTTCTTCCCCTACTGTACCTCCAAGGACCCCACCATGCCCTTTTGCATTTTTCTTGAGTACGTTATCTTTCAACACCACCGTTGAACAAGCATTTAAGGTATGCATTATGAACGATTTATAGATTATTTGAAAAGATTTTGTTGGGTTTGTGACTTCGAGATGGTTTCTTTTCGAACGAAATGAGTTAGTGACAAAATGAGTTACGAAACACATCGTTTTACAACTCATTTATATACCTCCAAATGAGTTAATGTTGTTCTGTAATTCATTTCAAAGACACTTACCTCGCAAGAGGTTACGCTACTGCTACTCTGCTGCGCTGCCGCATTCCCATTCCTCTACCGACGCACACAACTACAAAAGGATAATAATCAGACACTTCATCACCTTCAAGCATTACCGTCCGTCGACCCCTCATCTCCCACCTCCACAATTTTATTGTTTTATCATTTCTTTAGCTGAAGGAAAAAATTGTAATTTCCTTATGGACAGAGTTGATATTAGTGTATAGTTTGATAAGGAGTTTAATCTACTATAAACCTAAGAAAACAAGTTACTAGGAAAAATACCATATTAAAATTATATATAGTAACATCACATTGATTTATGATGTGTTTTTCAATATTAAAAGTAGAGACAATTGTGATATACGAAAGATTTATTTGACACAATTAAAAGTTGACAAAAAAATTACAAACACGTAATTTCATGAATTTATTTGACACACCTTAAACTTAAAAAATTAAAATTAAACAGTTATAATGCAAGAGAGAATAAAATACAATTAATTATTCTTAAAATATACTTGATGAATAGGATAAAAACTAGGCAAAAGTGAAAGTATTGGGACTATAATTCTTTGCTTTTATTTGTTTTGTTTACATTTACCAAGGTGTTTGATTATGTGGCTTTTATTCAGAAAACGCATTTAACGCAAAGGTCAAAATTATACTACTATGTCTCAACACCAAATTCTGTACAATTAGTTAAAAATATGGAAAAAATAAAATTAACTTGAAAAATACAAAAAAAGTATAAAACTTAAAGTATTAAAAATAATAAAAAAGAGATAGAAGTTTAAAAAAATAGAAAATAATGTTTTACTGATAAAAAGTATTTATTAATTATTTAGTTTGATAAAATTTCAAAAAATGCAAAAAATATATTATATTTTCTATTATTTTAAATATGCTTAACAGTTTTTAAAAAATATACTGTATAAATCAATTTATAGTTAAAATGTCAGTATTTGATTTTTCTAAGCAAACACATTTTATTGTTTCTTGTAATTTCATGTAAACTTTATTATTGTTTTTACTTTCATTCAAAAGCTTCCACATTATTAGGTGAACAATAATTAAGTTAAAATCTTTTCCTTTAAGAATATAATAATATAAATATAATTGTGACTTAACTTATTTATTGGGAAAAACAATATGCAAAATTGATAATAAAAGATTTTTTCGATATTCCAAAAGCAAAGAACACATAGAACAGCCGCATTTGGAGTGTGTTTTTTTATTATTATTTATATACATTCTTTTGTTAGAATTCGTGTTATTGTATGAAAAAAAATCTTTCAGCAATAAAAATCTATTTTTAAATATGTATATCATGTTATTTAAACCTAATATCATATAATTAAAAACGTAGGTTAATACATTTATATAGCTGTTTTAAAAATCATTAATTATATGCTAAGATTTATAGGTTACTTGAAATACAGTAATAAATTTTGTGAAGAGCATAACTCACCAGGGAAATTGCCTTTACAAACACACATCAGGCATAGTAACCATAACAAAACATGTTTCCATGATGACGGCATGACTAGGATTAGACAATAAAATTTTCTCCTACAATTACCATTTAGAAGAAAGAATTGTATATCTGAAAGAAAAAAAAGTGAAATGGTTACTTTTAAGATCTAAAAATTCAACTTTCAACGGTACTCTGTACAAGTAAATCATCTACTATATTTGGTACAAAAGGGCAAGAGAAAGGACATGTAACAAAATTCTTGGTGATATTCTGAGGTAACAATCTCATGCTAATTTGATGCAGACCATCACCTAGAAATATGACACAAAATAGGACGCACTGCAGCTTTGAAGTCATCATAAAACCTCTGCTCAGAAAACCTCCTTGCCCTTCTCCTTGCAGCTGCAGCCACCTTAAGTCTCTCCATCTCCGACATTGTTACTGTCCTCACCATGGCGTCTGCATATTCTTCAACGGTGCAAGCAAGAAATCCTGTTTGCTGTCCATCTTCATCTAGCACAATGTCCATTTTTGGGCCAGCAGAATTATGAGCTGACAAGCAAATATTGCAAGAATAATTAATGCATGCAATAGATGCCAATATAGACAAAAAAAGGCACATTTACCAAAGGGTGCAATTGCACGTAAGCCTACCAATTGGGATAGCTCCGGCAGCCATGTATTCTACAACACTAATGCCAAAATGCTCATCTATCATTGAGTGAATGCCAGCAACAGCACCCCCCAAAAGTCCCACCAAATCTCTGGAGGTTTAGGCAAGCATCATATGTATTAGTAGGAGGACAACATTTAAAGTTTAGGTTCTGAAATTACAAATATAATCTAAACAATTGATAGACAACTACAAGAATGAATTCATGTGATGATAGAGATAAACTAATTTTAGTGAAAGAATTGTTAGTCATTTATCCGGAGTTCTTGGCTAATTCAAAACCCAATTAACGATCCATGCAACCGACTTCTTAAGATGGTTTCCAAGCCACATAATGTGCATCTCAACCGAGTTCAAAGGTTCAGTAACACCCATGTAAAGAGGATTATTTTCAACAAAAACAACTGAAATTTCTTACAAGGAAAGTCTTTGCAGCCCTATCAACTTGGCCATTGCACTTGAAAAGAGCCACGTCTAACCATGAGAAGTTCAAGAGAAGTACCAAAAATATGAATGAACCATATACTAATTGTGAGGCTTTAGTTAATCGAAAATTAATATCCCAAACAATATATGCCGTGTTTGACTTTGACAGAAGACATCAGATTGATTGATAACGAACAGATGATATCAGAGTATTGATACGAATAAGCCAAAGTTAATTCCAAGTTTGAAATCTTCTACAATAAGAAACATGATGTTACTTGTTGAGTACAATCCAAACAAATATATAGTTTTGCACTTTGCAAGAAAAGGGAAAAGGCTTACCAAGTGTAACATAAAGTAGTTAAAAACAAAAATTATATTATATTATTATTAACCATACATGAGGGTTTGTAAAATTACAAAAAAATTTGACAAGTCTATCTCGTTAGAATAATTATAGTCTGAGAGACAGAATTAGTTCACTAAAATTGTGAAATACCCTACAAAGATGGTTCTATACAGACTTATCCATCGTACTTCAAAAATTTAGATTAAGGATTCTAACTTGCTTTAGAAATTAAAATATTGATCACATCCCTATTCATCCCCAACATAAATAAATGACAAAACACTAGCCATATAAGATAAATACTATCATACACATTAAGTTTGCAGTAATGATGCATAAGTAAGGCTGGTTTATATACAGCTCAAATATAGATGAACACATATGACAGATAACAAGATTAGAGACAATATTATTTCTAAGAAAACGTTGATAAAATATGCTAAACCAACCTTAGATCAAACTTTCTGTTTTTCGTTTAATGTTACTAAAGTATTATGTTTTCCCTTTTTATGGTTTTAAGTCATTCGAGTGGTTCTAAAAAGTTCGGTTCTTTACCTTCATTAAAATGAAATTTTTTGAAGTTCCTTTTTTATTCGATCTAGGTGATTATTTGTGGGAGTGTTGATGACATGCACGTGAAGAAAGTTCACAAACATGAAAAGGTAAATTCTGGCTTGGGATCATTCTAACTCCTAAATCTAACAGCTCAAACCGGGGGAGTGTTTCATATCTTCTGGACACCCACTGAATAACAAGTTTTCTTAAAGATTTCTTTCTTCCATTTCTTCTTTAGCTGACTTCTCTTACAGTTCTGACATTACTTGCATGGGATGAAGTAATTGATCTTCTATTTCCTTGGCTTGAACGCAATATCTCTACTTCCTCAACATTCAGCCAAACTTTTTTGGATTTTTCTCTAAAAGAAGCTCTTTCTAAAAAGTTAACTTTTATAGGGATTTTGTAGAAGCTAATTAGAGAAACTTTTACATTCAATGAGAAAAGATAGTTAAAAAAGCTAGATCAGACAAAACTTTAATGCTTTCAATAACTTGACCACTCATGGATTGCTGTGATGTTCAAGTAGGAATTGGGAAACTGTAAAATGTCCTTACTTTTTATGATGAATACCACAGCCTTGTATAATTCAAGAAATAGAGGTTGCTAGTTATGTGGTTGCACTTGAGGAATTCCTTTTACGGTTTAGGAATTTTCTTTGTGGATTTAAAATAAGTGCTTAGTTAATCATAGAGAGCTACAAGACGGTTAAGGCATCTAGGTATTGGCTATTAATTAAGTTTGGAAACCTTAAACATCAACCTGAAATTGGGATTTAGGAAAAAAAAAAACAAGGGCAATCAAGATCCCAGTTTTTTCCCCAGAATTCCATGGATTCTTCAGTGAAACATTAGCTTTTGCTCTGTTTTTACTTTAATTCTCTTTCAATTTCGTAAACACTTTTGTCAATAGTTCTTTAGAGCTAGCTCCCTCTAACCCAATATTGCAGTCTAAATGGTATTAAACATAGTAAATTGATAGTTGGCGTCCGGCCATCTCTTTATGGCTTTACCATTTCATTTAAAGTTTCTTTAGCTAATCAGTAGATAATCCAATAGATTGTCAAGTATAATAATAAATAAGACCAAACAAAAATGTCCGAATTCGCACTAAACGCTAGCTGGACTGGTAACTACCATATACCATTAACTAAGGAATAAAAGGTATGGAATTCTACAAAATATAACTTTTATTTAAATATTTTATACGGCAGATAAAATGTTTCTTATGATCATTAAAAGGAGGGAGGAAAGTTTGAAAATCCAACGGGACTAACCTGTATGTTACATTCTTGTGAAATTCCACTTGTTCACTAATATTTAGCTCAATTGCTTTCTTTTTTAACATTTGAAGTCTGTCATCATCTGACTTATTTCTACAGCTACCCACAATCTGGAACTTAGGTTTTGGTAAAGTAGGGTCTAATCTCTTAATGGCAGCTGAAAAAGCCTCAAGTTGGAGCGAGTGTGCCTACATTTGAATGAAAAACATGTCAAATTGGTTTAACCAACAAAGGCTCAAACGAGCCACATAAAAAGTTTGTACCTTTTGTTCACAAGATTGATAGGAATATGCCCACCTTCTCCGGTCGAAATTGTGCAACAGATATTATTACAGGAATTTCTTTTGATCGTTCCAAGGGAAGTACCTGTTTATATTACTCACCTGTTAGAATTCCTTGGTCATTACCAAACTATGTAAAAAAAAAACACAAACACACATAGTATCATCCTCATATTGAGAGTTGACATTAAACTCAAGTTTTAAACATTTGGTATACACACATACTACGCCAGGAGGAAACATATAAGAAACAGACCATAACAGACTTCAATGCCACAAAGTAACAAGCAATATAGGAAAGCTATCCACCCAACCCAAAGAAATATGCAAAACATGAACTAGACAGTATAATAACGTTTCTAGGACTATAAATAATAAATTGCAAACCTGGAGTCCTGAAGTATCACAAGGAGGATATACTAGCTTAATTCGATCTGGAACTCTCCAAAGATTTTCAATATGGGATTTGGTCCAAGATGAATTGACCATAGCCAGGTGTGCACATGATCCTGCAATCCCATACAAGAAGCTGAAGAATGTATAATAGACTATCTTGCATCTTGAAAGCCAAACACTGCAAGAAAAAGAAAAAATCTTTTAGATTACTTAAAACATGAAAGAGACAAAATAGAGTGTGAATTTAATGCAAATTATATCATAGAAGTATGTTGTATGCACTGAAGGGTATGGGGAGGCATGCAAAAAGTGAACTTTCACATGAAAAAGCTTCAATTTTACCAATTTCTATACCAAAATACTTTTAAAATGATTGATTCCCTTCTACCCTTACGCTCAAAACAAATTGGATAGGGAATAATATTCAAATTTAAGTCATATTGAAACGATAGAACTGATTCCATTTAACAGGCGAGGAAAACTTGTGAAGTATGACTAGACTATAAGTGGCAACAAAATGTACAAATCCGATACTTAGAAATCAAACCTTTTTGTAATTAAGGCATCATTATTATACATCAAGCTGCGCTCACGAACACGAGATAGCATGTCTGAACTGATAGTAGGATAATGTGTATAGCAAATAACTTTACACCCAAACAACCGGGCAAATGGATATGTAAAAGCATATCCACTTGTGTCAAAGTAATATAAAGGAGTAAGCTTGCACAAAGCCTCCCAAGCAAGATACATAGAACCCAGACTTTGACCAATCATTGTAAAGTGCGGATAAGTGGTTTCTTCGATCCACTTTCTCTTGTACAAATGAACCACCTGAAAACCGGGATAACAAGATACACAGGTTTAAGCTTTTAAGCAAATCAAGTATATTTTTGCACATTTGGCACCAAAATAAATGCTTCTTACACTACAACAATATTTGTTTACTTTATATAATCATCACATTATCTTATTCCATGGCTAAATCATCCCTCATCCCCTCCTTCCTATCGTCTATGAAACCTGCTAAGCAAGCAATGCCATGTTTTACTGCTTCTGACTCACTTCCACCTAAAAGTGAGGAATACAGTTCAAGAAGAGCCAAAGGTCCAAGATCAGTTTGCAACTTATGGTTGTAAATAAATAGTACTGGCTTCCTTCCCTTCAGAATTTCTGTATTTTGTATCATCAGAATAGTCCAACAACAAGCAAAGCTATCAGGAATGGCCTCTTTTTTTAAGGATAATCAGGCCCTTATTTGTAAATTGAGAGCTTAAAACGTTGAGCTTTAGAATCTACATCATTAGTGTTTTAGGTACTTTAGCAAAACAAGAAATGCTTGATTGAGTAACGTGAGGTTCCAGACAATTCTAAAATCCCCTGGGTCTAGGAACAGTATGTAATTTGAACATAGATCAGTTCATTCATAAAATATCTTCTGGTCCAACACTGTACTAAAACAGAACACCTCTTTGAGTCACATTCTTTGAAGAGTACAGCTCTGATCACTTCATATTTCCAACCCACGGTGGACTACCCCAGACAAACCCTTTATCCACACGCTTACCAAATCTATTCCCATAATTTACCTTCCATCTAAACCCCAAACTACTTTAAATTCTTTGCTTCAGTCCTGATACTAAGGAAATCTTTTTGTTTGATCCACCCAACAACAGAATGGAATAAATCATCAATGCTGTGAAGACCTTGAAACTGTGAACTCAATACTTCACCTGAGCTTATAGAAGGAAAATTAGATCCATTGATCCTAATCCACTCATTCTTTAGCAGAAAACAAACTACATTTATTCATGAGTTATGAGGGCAGTGATAACCGAACCGATAAGAGTAGTTGACAGATAAAATAAAAACCACGGTTGACTAATATGCTAAGATACACTAAATACAATTGTGAACCCAGAAAAGCATTCTATAATATTCCACTCTTTCATTGGTACTACAATTGAAAAACCTACTTCAAATTGTACAAAGTGACAATGAAAACGAAAGATGAAGAAAACCCCACAATCCGAAAACAGAAAAGAAGAAGAACCCAGATAAGAGAATGAGAAAAGAAGGAACCTTTGGAGGAGAGAGGAGCCTGACCCCAAAGCGATCGAGGGCTCGAGCCATCAGCGATTGAGGGGTGGCGTCATGATCTCCGGTGTAGATATAACAGTCAAGGTCCGGGATCTCCTCTTGGATGCATCTGACGGCGCACCAGAGCACCCTTTCCCCGCCTCCGCCGTCGTTAGTATAGGGATGGAAGAAGCCGACTGCTCTGTTCCTCCGCCGTCTGCCGTTGACTGGAACAATGAAGAATCCAAAAAGTATGGCCGTGATGAGCGCAACGATGATCATCGTCAACATCAAATTGCAGAGTTACAGTGGCAGATGTCCAAAGCTTCGTAATCCTTCAAGAAATTGGACTCACCAGGAATTTCACTTTTTATTGGTGCCACCAGATATCATGCCAATTACCAAAATATAGAATACAAATATATTTAGCTACACTAGAATTAAGTAATCAGTTCAAAATTAAAATTTTATCAATTTATTTTAAATTTTGGAAGAATATATAAATACATTTTAGATCGTAAATTTCTGAATTCAGAATAATTTTTTTATAGTGTGAAGTATAATTTTAAAACAATAAAAATTAATTTTCAAATTATGCAGGATGATATTTTAGATTATGTGTGTAAAAATAACTCCCTGAAAAAAAGGCCCAAAATAGAGGTAATAGGATCGGTGACAGAGATAAAAAAACGACTGCGTCTTCCTGCACCTCCATGCTTTCCCGAAAGAACTATTTTATTCTTTTATTTTCTTTATATTTTCAGCATACTTTTTTTATTTTTTTATTTTAAATTATATTAAATATAAAATATATTTGTATTCTAAATTATATAATTTTTGTTTAAATGTAATTCTTTTTTTAGATGATATAATTCAGAATAAAATAAAATATATATTTTGAATTATATAATCTAAGATAAAAAAACTATATTTCAAATTATATAATCTAAAATATAAATTTATTTTGTATTTTTGAATTAGATAATTTAAAATATAAATTACAGAAAGATATTTTAGTAATTTTAAAATTACATATGTGCAGGAAGAGAGAGAGAGGTGTCTCAAAAACCAAAATAGGTTAAAACCGGAGTTCACCTGTCTCGGAGATTCGTAAATATAAAGATTTGATATTAATTTCAACTTATTAAAAAAAATAAAATAAAATAGATTGACTTTTAAATTATTTAAATATTTGAATACATAAAATAAATTGACTTTTTGTTTAATATATTTTCCCATCCATAACATAACAAAATTTATAAAAGGAGATACTCAATTTATTATAACACAGCAAAGTTGCCTCAGGCCAACCTGACAAAACAAACCTCAGGCCAATCTGACAAAACAAACGGTTACACAAAACAAACTTATAACACAGCAAAGTTGCCTCAACAAAACAAACCGTTACACAAAACCAACAAAAGGATCCGTGAAACATGTATCACATGTATAATGAAAGAGTTTTAGAGAGGGTTGGAGTTATTGTGCAGGGTCATCATCCTCCTTCTTCATCTTCTTCTTGAGATTGTATATGATATAATCCATGGCCTTGTTCCACCATGCTTTCATCCAGCCAGAGCTACTCTCACTCTCCCTCTCTCCGATCTTACGCTTCCTAGACCCAACATCAGGAGGAGTGTGTTCAGGAGCAGACTCCAGAAGCTGAACCTGAACCTGAAGCCATATAATTAAATCAGTTTCACATAGTAACTTATAAGTAATGAAACATATACATATTTGTAGAGAGAAGTGAGGAACCTTATCGTAATTGTAGGAAGAAGAAGAAGATGGAGATGATGATGATGATGATGGAGGAGGGTAATTGAGATCAGGAAGAGGCCTTCTTCCATGCTTCACCCTCTTCTTCTTCTTCCCCTCTGAACAAGAGCAAGGCCCTTTCTTGTCGCTCGACATGTCTACACTTAATTAAGCCCCCAATGTACCTTAAAAAGTGAAAACCTATTTATAGGTGAAACCTGGGTTGCTACTTTTCAGTCAGAGAAGGACACTTTTTAAAAAATTGAACTTTGCTTCATTTCAATTAGGGCTTCAAATTGTGAATTTTTAGGGTGTGATAGCATTCCCATGTCACATCAGCTAAATTGACTTGGGTTGCTACTTTTCAGTCAGAGAAGGACACTTTCCAAAATATTGAACTTGCTTCATTAGGGTTTTTAAAATATTGAACTTTGCTTCATTTCAATTAGGGCTTCAAATTGTGAATTTTTAGGGTGTGATCGCATTCCCATGTCACATCAGCTAAATTGACTTGGGTTGCTACTTTTCAGTCAGAGAAAGCACTTTTTAAAATATTGAACTTTGCTTCATTTCAATTAGGGTTTTTAAAATATTGAACTTTGCTTCATTTCAACTAGGGCTTCAAATCCTGAATTTTTAGGGTGTGATAGCATTCCCATGTCACATCAGCTAAATTGACAGAATTACCTAGATATCAAACCTAGATATCAAACGAAAGTTAGTTCCAATTTGTTTTAAAGTATCATTATTTGAAATTATGTTGGATTCTTTGACTTCGTACATGTGTGGTGACATGCAGGTGTGTGTTTGTATGTGAAATATTTTGTCATAATTCACAAAATAAAATGTCATTGGAATAGTTTGTACTTCAATGCATCAGGTCGATCACAACATAAGAACTTTATATGAGAAGTAAAATATGTAAAAAAATATTGAAAATAATATAATATAATGTATAGAAATTAAAATAATGGTTTATAACATAACTCATGTATTAAGAAAAGATATTGGATACTATTTATATTTTAGTATTACATAGATACTAAAAACATATATTTATATTTATATTAAACCGCATAACTCACCAAATATTCAATATGTAATAATATTTTATAGAATTGATTTTTATTTAAAAATCATTAGATATTGAATAGTGATTTGTGTATTTGGTTCAATATCTTAATAGAAAAATTCTATAATCATTATTTAATTTTTTTAAAAATAATAGTGAAATAAGTTTAAGTATTTATAAATCTCAAAATTTTTTAATAATTAAAATTTTAAAATTTATATAAATATTCTTATAAAGAAATTTAATATTTATTATCTTCTATTGGAAAAGTTTGCAATTATATAGTAACATCACATTGATTTATGATGTGTTTTTAATATTAAAATTAGAAAGAATTGTGATCTGGGAAAGGTTTATTTGACACAATTAAAAGTTGAAAAATATTAAAATCAGTAATTAATGTTTTTTTTGTCACATGTTAAACTTAAAAAATTAATATTTGAAAATTTCACGGAGTCTTATATATCTATTCGTCGTGGAGTATTAATTGCATAACACCACTGAAACATGGACAGACACGTGCCCAATCTTTTGCCATCCACTCACAAATCTGACTCCTATTTTGTCATGCTTGCTTTTATAAAATTGTAATAATTTTACTTCAATACACACAATATTCACATCATAAGAACTTTATATAGAACTAAAATATGTAAAGAAGTATTAAAAACAATATAATGTAATGAAATTTATAGACACTATGATTTGTTAAAAAAAGACTTTAGACAATATTTATATTTTAATATCACAAAGATTATTTCAATTTTAAAGATAATGATATAAATTTAAAATTAATTACTGTATGGTTTGCTGAAGACTTTAGTCTACTATAAACCTAAGAAAACAAGTTACTAGGAAAAATACCATATTAAAATTATATATAGCAACATCACACATTGATTTATGATGTGTTTTTTAATATTAAAATTAGAGACAATTGTGATATATGAAAGATTTATTTGACACAATTAAAAGTTGAAAATAAAAATAAAACACGTAATTTCATGAATTTATTTGACATAAAAATAAAGACTTTTTATTGAAAAGATTGGAGGTTACTTGTCCTTTTGTCTTGTGCTTTTTTTCTATGGACAGAAGACATTTACGCTAATTAAGTAGTGTTTACGTGATCAGGTCATTGACAGTGTCCAAAACGAATATTGAAAAAGCTCAGTATCCATATCCAAAACCAAAGAGAAAATGTTTAATACCTTTTCTTCTTTTAATATTGACATGGTGGCAGTTTTTTCAACTTCCCCTCTTCGAAATTTCGTTCCACCTTCCACTCACCGTTATTTAAAATAATATATGCAAAATATAATATTTTGAAATGGTTATAATCTTAAATTTATCGACAATTTACGCATTTTTATACTTAAATTTCTTGACTAAAGAGTAATAAATTTATTACTTGATTCAATTCTAAAATGAGTGATGAAATGTTGAATCATATTTTACATAAATAAATTATGACATTTTTCTTAAAATTACAATGCAAGTTAATAAAGACACAATATCAATACAATTTGGTCATTTATGTTTAGTAATTAGTTAAGACATTCATGGATTTGATTTTGAAAAATCTTATCCAAGTCTAAATAACTGAAATTGAATTAAATTCAAATCCAATCCAAATCTAAAAAATTGAATTGAAATTAAATCCAACTTCATATTTTGCAAATAAAACTAATTTGGGGTTTATAGATCTAAATCGAAAATAATTGAATTGTATTACTCTATTTTAAATCCATATTTTTTAAAATAATTTTTTAAAGTTTATAGTTTGGTATATTCAAGTTTAAAATTAGATTTTTTTTTTCAATTTCAGTTTTTATGATTTTTTTTTTTGCACTTTTATAGATAAATTAAATTAACTTAGTCTCCCTTTACATATTTTGTCAGCAAATTTAAGTATAAAAATTGGTAAATTACTGATAAATTTAAGATTATAACCATTGCAATATAGTATATTTTGTATATATTAATTATTTTAAATACAATTATATACATAAAATATTAAACATAATTTGCACAATACAAACAACATAAACAATTAATGAAACCTAAATAACACAGTACAAAAACTTTAATTTTCTTTTATTATCTTCTTACAGTTGTGCACGTGCTAGTTCATTCCACAGTCAGTTGATATAATTCATAATATATTAAGAACAATCTTTTATTTATTACATATAGTTCAAGATCTACATCATGATCCACTATTTAAAAAAACTTTGCTAAATATAAATTATAGATACGAAAAACATGGTATTTGTCCTAGTATCTTGTTTTCTTTACCTTCTGTTGCACAGGCATAAATGCTACATACACTTGATTGTGATATTTGTTGTCAAATTCAGTTTTTATGAAAAAAATTCTTCCATTTTTATAAGCAAATTAAATTATCATAGTAACAAAGATGTAGAATATGAAAAGTTACACTTAATGTATTAAATCCTTTTCTTAGCAACTATTTTTTGATCATTTTAAATATTCAAATTTATTTATTCAAAATAGAATTTAAGTTAAATTTTTAACTAACAATACACATTTTAGTTCAATATTTCACCACTCATTTTAGAATTGAAACAAGTAATAAATTTATTACTTAGGAGCATAGATGTAGAATATGACAACTTACAGCTTAATATATTAACTTGGCAACTATTTTGATCATTTTAATATTCAAATGTATTTATTCAAAATAGAACTTAAGTATTTGTTACTAACAATACACATTTTAGTTCAAATTAATTTTTTATTATTAAATTCCACGTAAAAAGGTAAATGGAAAATATACAGGATAATAAATCACATTTAACATGATTTTAACCAAGACGTGAATATAATTTCAAATGAGAACTATAAATTATAAACAAAAGATATACTATAATCATTTTCTCAAAACAATGTTAATGCACTTCTAAGACTTCTAAAACATATAACATATAATCATCTCAAGATGTTAACAAACACATGGTAGTTTATTAGAGAAAATACTGAAACATATAAACTAATTAGGAATTTCTAAAGCAGCTATGACGTAAGTATCCTCTTTAGATACCTTAAATATATAACTTCATGAAACATTCCATCCTAAATTCATTATGTGCACAAAATCTGTTCCACTCAAGCTAAATATTTTTTATTAGTACAATTAAATATGTTTTTTGGAGTTAGTTTTTAATTATATTTTCAAATACAATACATATTTTTCATTAATTTTTATTAAAATTATTTCTTATATTATATATCATCAATTAAAATATATTATAATAAGATTCAAATAATATTAACAAAAATATATAAAATAAATTATAAAAAAATACTTTATTAATAATATAATAAATATAACTCAAATATATTTTTTAATTTAATAAACTAATAAAACAAGTTGATGATAAATGCAAGAGATATGGAGTCTGAAGAATATTTAAACATAAAATTGAGTATAAGGGTGTGGAAAGTGTTGAAAATTTAAGAAAACACAGTGTTACATGTTTATATACCAAGGATATTGGAGAAAAATATGGAGTCACCAGAATTTGGATTTGGTAGCTCATAATTTTGAAGTTTGGTTTTGAAAGTATATTTCGAAACTGTTCATCCAAACACAGCCAATATTTTTACAATAGGAAACAAAATATAGAATACAAAAATATTTAGCTAAACAAAAATTAATTAATTAATAATTAAAATTTGATAAATTTATTTATTAAGTTAGTTCACTTATTTAATTTAAATCCACGCAAAATATGAAAAACCCACGCAAAGAACTCAGCAGTTGGACAACACCCATTACCATTAGATCTGAAGAACTTTATTCCCTTATTACGCTTAATATTATACTTATTAATTTGATAAAAATTATTGTAATATTGTGGTGCGTGAGTCTGACTCACGCTACTTGCAATTAATTAATTGCAAATAATATTATGTTGCGTGGGTCTGGCCCACGCTGGGTTTTATTTTTATGTTTTTAATTTTCTGTTACGTTTTGTGTGGGTCTAGCCCACGCTGCTTAAAATTAATTATTTAGAAATAATAATGTAATGCGTGGGTCTGGCCCCCGTTTGATGTTACTTTTATTTTTTTGAATTTTCTTTTGCGTTTTGCGTGGGTCTAGCCCACGCTGTTGGGTCCCGCTTGATTTTAATTTCTTTTCTAAATTTTCTTTTATGTTTTGCGTGGGTCTAGCCCACACAGATTGCAATTAATTAATTGCAAATAATATTGTGTTGCGTGAGTTTGGCTCTCGCTTAACTTTATTTTCTTTTTCAAATTTTTTTATTCAGATTGCGTGGACTATAACATTTTAGAGTGAGTTTGCCCCACGCTTCTTGCTTGAGTCATTAACTCATGCATATTTTTGGTAGCTATTTAGCTGATTTCTTGTAGGGATCCCATTTTTTAATCGGCCTGGATTAGAACTATTAGTTTGGGATGGTTTTTCATGCACCATCAAGCTTTTTTTTAAGGTACCTCCAAATTTTTTAAAAATACTTAAAATGTCTTAGTTTCTTGTCTGAAAAAACAGTTTTGTCTTTTTTTTTATATTAAAATAATATAATAGTAAAAAAGATGGAGGTGCATGAGGAAGATCGTGGCAGCAGTGTTTTTTTGATGGGAGCGGCTTCGAGTGGTGGCTTTGTCTCATCGGTAGTGGCGGAGTAATAGTAGGACGTTGGGGTGAGCTATAATAATATTCTGAATATAGGATTCGAAAGATCTCTCAAATACGATTTTTTGGGAGTATTTTTTTTATTTAAGTTAATACTTATTTCGAAATTATTTTTTCGTTAAAAAAAAAGTTCCGAAATAATTTTGGATTCGGAATTGACTTGAGGAACATCCTATTCCCTAACCCTTTGTTTTTCCTGTTAAAAACTAATTTCGTAATCAACTACTTAATAAGTCAACTCTAGATTTAAAATAACCTATTCTACTGGAAGATTTTATAAAGATGGAAATTAAATTAAATTTATAAAAAAAAATGACATCATTTTCAACTTAATATCTTAAGACATTATATTTATAAATTTTTTTTTATATATTATTTAATTTTATCATTCCTAATCAATATAAAACTTAATCTCTTAATTTAATATCTAATAAATCTACTCCTTAAATAAGAGTCCATTCATTGATACAATTATATATCCACTACCGTCAATCCCAAAACTAGTTTATCTCACACTATGGACAAGTACGGCAGAAACATTGCAGCGAATGACTTCTTGGAAGTGGCCGTACAATGTATATGAAGTCTGGAAGTACGTTAGAGGTCGAAAAATATATGAAGGTTTAAGGTTTCAAAAAGTGTATAATGGTCTGTACAATAATTTTTCAATGACACTTTTGAAAATTAAAAAAAAAAAAAATTGGAAGTGCCTGAATAAACCTTAAAGGTGTAGGAAGAAGCCATCTAGTATAATGCAGAATCCAAAAAGTATGACCGTGATGAGCGCAACGATGATCATCGTCAACATCGAATTGCAGAGTTGCAGTGGCAGATGTTCAAAGCTTCATAATCCTTCAACAAATTGGATCCAAGGAGGAATTCATTTTTTATTTGTGCCACCATATATAATGCGAATTACCAAAATATAGAATACAAAAATATTTAGCTAACCAAGAATTAAGTAATTAGTTGAAAATTAAAATTTGATCAATTTATTTTAAATTTTGGAATATATTTCTATATCTGAAAACATATTTTAAAAATTACTGTCTAGAATATACAAATACATTTTACATTGTAAATTTCTAAATTCAGATTATTTTTTTATAGTGTGAAGTATAATTTTAAAATAATAAAAATAAATTTTTAAAGATATTTTAGATTATGTGTGCAAAATAACTTCTAGAAAAACAAAATAAAATAATGGCAATTGCTTGTTGCATCTGATCTAATTTTCAAAATTCCGTCTTTCAGAGTTTTATTTATATCAAAGGAGAGATGCATTATCGCGCTTTTTTCCAATAACTTGAGGACAAGTTTGAGTTATTTTAAAGGTAAGAAAGACGTGTGGGTAAGTCTTTTTTCATCGAGACGCACTGAGATGCGTTACAGACTTTTAAAAATAGGTTTCGGAAGAGACTGTCGAAATAAACATTTCGAAATCATCTCAGGAGTATAGGATATCTTTGGAAAGAAGTTTTCGAAAACCAATAAATACATTTTGAAAAAGATTTTTTAAAAATAAAAAAATATTTAAAAAAAGTTTTCAAAAGTCAAAAAGTATATTTTAAAAAAATAAAAGTTAATAGAGAGTGTGACAATTGTATTTCGAAAAGTATATTCCGGAAATATATTTTTATACTTAAAAAAAGCACTTTCGAAAATACTATTTGGTATTTGAGAAAAATAATTTTTTTCTTTTATATTTTTTTCTTTTTTATTAATGATGGGGTGCAGGAAGCAACTGCACGAATGTAACAGGATCCGTGACAGAGATAAAAAAACTAGGCCCTGAATGAAACTAAGTAAACTGGAGTTGACCTGTCCCGAGATTCATAAATATAAAAATTTAATATTAATTCCAACTTATTAAATAAAATAAAATAAAATAGCGAATATTTAAAATTTCAAGAAATTAAATAAATTGACATTTTGTTTAATAAATTTTGCCATCCATAACATAAGAAAATTTATAAAAAAAAGAGTATATAAAATACTCAATTTATTATAGAAAAGTTGCCCTACTTCAACATGATCTCTTCCTTACACAAAACAACAACGAAAGGATCACTGAAACATGTGTAACATGTATGACGAAAGGGATTTAGAGACAGGCTCGGAGTTATTGTGCAGGGTCACCCTCCTCCTTCTTCATCTTCTTAAGATTGGATATGATATAATTCATGGTCTTGTTCCAGCATGCTTTCATCCAGTTAGAGCTACTTTCAATCTCAATTTCACTCTCCCTCTCTCCGATCTTACGCTTCCTGGAGGCAGCATCATGAGTGTGTTCAGGGGCAGACTCCAGAAGCTGAAACTTACGCTGAACCTGAAGCTGAAGTCATATAATTAATTAGTTTCACATGGTAATTAACCAATAAGTAATGAAACATGACATATATTTATAGAGAGAAGTGTGGAACCTGATCGTAACGGTAAGAAGAAGAAGAAGATGGAGATGATGATGATGATGGAGGAGGGTAATTGAGATCAGGAAGAGGTCTTCTTCCATGTTTCACCCTCTTCCTCTTCTCTGAACAACAACAACAAGGCTCTTTCTTGTCGCTCCCACACATGTCTAACCTTAATTAAGCCCTCAATGTTCCTATGGTTGCTATTTATAGCTAAAGCTCTGGTCGCTACTTTTCAGTCAGAAAACGACACTTTTTGAAACATTAAACTTTGTTTCATTTCTAATTAGGGTTTCAAACTGTGAATCTTGAAATTTAGGGTAAGTGATAACCCTATCCTGTCACTGTCACATCAGCTAAATTGACAAAATGACTTCTATATCAAATCAAAGTTAGTTCCAATTTGTTTAACAGATATCTTATCATAATTCACAAAATAGAAAGTCATTGAAATAGTTTTTACTTCAGTGTATCAGAATGTTCACATTGTAAGAACTTAAAATATGTAAAAAAAAAAGTATTACAAATAATATATAATATAATGAAATTTATAGAAATTAAAATAATAGTTTATAACATAACTATGTATTAAGAAAAGACATTGGATACTATTCATATTTCAGTATTACATAGATATTAGACAAATATATTTATATTAAACCGCATAACTCACCAAATATTCAATATGTAATAATATGTTATAGATTTAACTTTTATTTAAATATCATTAGATATTGAATAATGATTTGTGTATTTGGTTCAATATCTTAATAAAAAAATTCTATAGTCATTATTTAACTTTTTTAAAATAATAATGAAATAAGTTTAAGTATTTATAAATCTCAAACTTATTTAATAGTTAAATTTTAAAATTTATATAAATATTCTTATAAAGAAATTTAATATCTATGATCTTTTGTATTGGAAAAGCTTGCAATTATATAATAACATCACATTGATTTATGATGTGTTTTTAATATTAAAATTAGAAAGAATTGTGATATGGGAAAGGTTTTTTTGACACAATTAAAAGTTGAAAAAAATTAAAATATTAATGAATCTATTTGTCACATGTTACACTTAAAAAAATAAAATTAAAAAATGCACGGGAGTCTTATCTGTTAGTTGCATAACACCATTGAAAAATGGACAGACACGTCCCTAATCTTTTGCTATGGTGGCGGTTATTTCCACTCACAAATCTGACTACTATTTTGTCATGCTAGCTTTTATAAAATTGTAATAATTTTACTTCAATACACAATATTCACATCATAAGAACTTTATATAGAGGTAAAATATGTAAAGAAAAATTAAAAACAATATAATGTAATGAGTTTTATAGACACTATCATTTATTAAAAAAAACTTTAGGCACTATTTATATTTTAATATCATAAAGATTATTTGAATTTTAAAGATAATGATATAAATTTAAAATTAATTACTGTATAGCTTGCTGAAGACTTTAGTCTACTATAAACCTAAGAAAACAAGTTACTAGGAAAAATACCATATTGCATGTTACCAGGATTGCCGGGACGCTCTCAAATGGGTGGCCTCCCATTCCACTCAAAACAACGCCACCAACGAAGATCAATGGCCGATTTCCAATGATGATTTCCAGAGAGTTTTCATTGGGGGTGACAATGCAGGTGGGAACATAGTTCAGAACGTTGCCATGTGTGCTGGGACTGAACCCTTACCTTGTGATGTTAAAATACTGGGGGCTCCAACAGAGTGTATCCTATTTAGTTTGGGACTTTGTTTACCCTTCTGCGCCAGGTGGCATTGGTAACGCCACTGTCAACCCCTTGACTCCTGCGGCACCAAGCTTCGATGGACTTAGGTGTTCACAGATTTTTTTTTGTGTGGTTAGCAACAATAAACTCAGGGATAGAGGGGTTTGGTATTTCGAGGGCGTGAGGAAGAGTGGGTGGCATGAGGAATTGGAACTGTTTGAGGAGAAAGGTGAGGATCATGTTTATTCTTCCATTAAGAGAATACAATGAAGTTGATCCAGCGTAGGTGAATACACTTTACGGAAGGGAAAATATGCATTCCGAAAAGGGCTCGAGCCATCAGCGATAGAGGGGTGGCGTCATGATCTCCGGTGTAGATATAGCAGTCAAGGTCAGGGATCTCCTCTTGGATGCCTCTGACGGCGCACCAGAGCACCCTCTCCTCGCCGCCGCCGTCGTTGGTGTAGGGATGGAAGAACCCGATTGCTCTTTTCCTCCGCCGTCTGCCGTTGACTGGAACAATGAAGAATCCAAAGAGTATGACCGTGATGAGCGCAACGATGATCATCGTCAACATCGGATTGCAGAGTTGCAGTGGCAGAAGTTCAAAGCTTCATAATCGTTCAGCAAATTGGATTCACGACGAATTTACTTTTTATTGGTGCCACCAGACATAATACCAATCACCGAGATATAGAATACAAAAATATTTAGCAAAACAAAAGTTAAAAATTAAAATTTGATAAATTTATTTATTAATTTAGTTTATTAATGCGAAGTTACATGTTTATATAGTTTCAATACATTTTTATTTTATAAACAAAAACTTATTTAACTTTAATCCCAGTTTTTAATCGACCTAAATTAGAACTGTTGGTTTTGGTTCCTACTAAAAGAAATTTGTTAAATCTGATGTATCTCATTTTCAGTCAAGCCCATCTAAACGGATTCAGTTGGCCCATTTTAATTATTTTATTCCAGACGGATTCTTTCTCTACCCCCATTACCTTCGTCCTCCACCTCTATAAGTTCTAAAAATGTTAAAATTGTCCCAATAAAAATGACTAAAATGACCTAAAAATTACTGAACCGGATGCCCTTTATCCAGTTTATATTTTGGAAAAAAAAAATTATAAATCGGATGAGGGTCATCTGGTTCATATTTTCATTTGTAAATGTGAATCGGATGGTTCCCCATCCGGTTTACATTCTGGTTTTTTTCTAAAATGTAAATCGGACGCGGGGCATCCGGTTCATATCAAGTTCATCTTCTCCGATGCAGATTCACCGTCGATGGCAACCCAATCATCAAATTAACTATCCTAATCATGAATACCACTCAAAAATTGCTAATAAACATAATTTTTTTTTACTTTCTACTTGTTTAAAGCTTTAATTCAGATTGGAGCAAATACACAGCTTCTCCTTCCAGATCTGCAATGCGAATATTGTAGATTCTCACCCACACGCATATATCACTTTTGTTGACGGTAAAGGTGAAAAAACAGATACAATGATTGAACTGGATGCTACAGTAAAATAGTGAATCGGATATAAGCAAAAGAAGAATAAAGTGGATAAAAATTATTAAAGAGGTAAATAAAAGTAAAAAGTATTTTGATCTTTTACTATTTATCATTTAAGGATATATTTATATTTTCTGCTGACCTATAAAAGTAGAGGACGAAGGTATTAGGGTAGAAGAAGAATTAGTCTATTCCTTGTTAACGCTCACTTTTAGATTTGAAACAAAAGAAAAAAGGGCTGTGCATTATGCACCCCTAGAAATTTAAAGTACACCCTCATTGTAT
>Ga0209700_104451_pt1 | contig 25222 bp, 13 predicted proteins | sample SiratroredBW_FD_187528 | JGI IMG/M metagenome (GOLD analysis project Ga0209700, IMG submission 187528) | Root nodule microbial communities of legume samples collected from California, USA - Siratro red BW (SPAdes) (version 2) | ecosystem: Host-associated > Plants > Roots > Nodule | place: USA...
AATTTGATTTTGTTATGAGAACCGGATGGCACCCTCATCCGGTTGTCATATTTAAAAAATTTGACAACCGGATGAAGGTGCCATCCGGTTCTCATAACAAAATCAAATTGAGAACCGGATGGACTGGTCATCCGGGTGTCAAATGTTTTAAATATGACAACCGGATGAGGGTGTCATCCGGTTGTCATTACGAAATCAAATTGAGAACCGGATTTGTAAAGGATAAAGTTGGAATTAAAAACTTTTATTAGGGTGTAGGAAGCAGCTATTAGGGTGCAGGAAGAATTTGTCTAAATATGAGTTCAATCATCATAAACAGGATACTTCTAAACTCTGACCTAAATCACTTGCACAGTCTAACCCCAAACTGACTTAAGTCGTGGAGTACCTGCAGGACCCCCTCCCTACAGTGGATCTGAAAGCAGAGATGAGCAACAAGGAGCAGTAAGGTCTCTTGCAAGAACACCCTCACTTGAGCGAAAATAAACAAAGAGCAAGTTCAGTTCCAATTTTATTTTTTTGCTTGAACGGAAATGAACTCAATAGCATGTTCTTATTTTCACCTGATTCGCTTGAGGGAAAATCTTCTCACTTAAGTGAAATATGCAGAAAAATCAATTGTATTTATGGTTTTTAAAACTATTTCACTACTTCAAACATTACCAATCATCCTCAAAAGACTTATTTTTCTTTAAAACACATATATCTACACTACTTGTCTATATATATATATATATGTTTGATTTATCATTTCCAATCATCATGATACTTTCAATTTTCTCAAACTATCATTTAATTCATTTAACAAATCTAATAACACTGGGATTCTCACCGTTATAGCTTATTCATCAGTTTTCAATCAAATTCTTATTCTATGCTCATCCAATTTTCAATTTACTTATCATGTAAATCACATATAACTCTAAATAAACACTTATAATATGTATGAGTTCACAACACTAATTTCTAACATTTCTATAAACTAATCTTCAATTTCATTATAATAATCAAACATTTCAGCCTTAACCAATAATTAAATACAATTCAATCAAGTCCACAAATCTAAATCAATTAAATCAACCAGTTTAAACCCTGCAAGAGACTTCAAGTTCAACCATAACTTATTAATTAAACTATACTATCAATTAAATCATTTAACCCACACTTCTAAAATAAACCTAGAGTAAGCACTTATTAGATAGAAATAAATTTCGTCACTATATATTTTAAATATCATCCAAAATATTAATAATAACACGAATATTATTATGCTTCTGCAACGAAAAGTATATATATGCAAATAAGTTTGTTTGTGAGTGGTTATATAAAACTTGAGAAACCCAACAAAATATACTCGTTACAGAATGATACCCTGCCATTAAAACAAGAGGCATGCAAAGGAGGAGGAGGTTGCGACTTGGGTTTCCAAAGATGTATGTGTACACTCCACTAGTAAGTTAATTTGAATTTACAGGAAACAACAAACTAATTGCACCTCCAACTTAACCAAAAACATGAATTGACAGAGATCACGTTTCTACAGTGTAAAATCACTTTTCTTTAAATATTGTGTTTCTACATATTTTTCTTTAAATATTGTGTTTTTGGTAATTCTAGAATTTATCATACCTCCATTATCTCATTTCATTCTATAGGATGGATGTTGACTACTCACCAAGTGGACGAGAATCTGTCATTGAATCTTTCCTTCACTTCTGTTTTTAATCATTTGATGTTTGGTCTTACTAAGAATGATTTCCTATCTCTGAATGATTTGTCATTTGGTGAGAATATTCCAGTACAAGGGTGGTCACAGCAAAGAGAATTAGAACATTAAGAGAATGCAAATTTTCACTTATATATGAAATTTAACATTATATTGTGTTCTATTACCCATGTGTCACTTTTCAACATGGATGTGTAACAAAATACTATTGCTAAAATGTTTTTGCCAATTTTTTACTGGTGAAAGATTTGTTCTTATGCAGTGTATTTTGTGTCAAGTTCAGTGGTGATGGAGGTTATGATTTGAGGAAGTGATGTTACTAACCTTAGGATTTTGAAGGCAGAAGCATCGGAGCAACTTGAAGTAGTAAGATATTATAGATCTTTCTCACCACTTGCATCACTTTATAAAGGGGATTCTGCCAAAATGGACTTGCTTTAACCAATTTGAATTTGCAAAGCTCTATGATTCTTCAAACCAAACCAGCTTAGGTCTCCCTTCCCAACTGTTGTTTTCATGAATTTATTATCTGCTTCTTTTTCATTTGTGTGCTCCATGACCAAGCATAATTCTTTAACATCAGCATATGACATTGACTTCAAATTTTTCATTTTTTTTGCACTGTGATTGTGTCGGTCCTATGTTACTTAAGAACAAAAGAAAAGCAAAAGAAAACTTCAATGCGGCACGTCACAAAGTATCATATCTTGTTTATTTTCTTTATGCCAATAAGTTGAAAAGGCGATTTCTATTTGATTCGCAATTCTAAACTGTGAACTGTGATGTCTTCGTAATTGAATGGCCTACAAATGGATTAATTTAACAATTTTTTTATAAATAAAAAAGTTTTATTTGTTCTAATTATAAATCATTGTAAATAATATTTTTTACTAATAAATCCAGTGTATCGCGATTAAGCTAAAAATATTGTATGTGAAATTCCATAGGAATACAACATTCCTTTCTGATCATTATTTATCTTCAATTCACAATATCAGAGATGAGTGATATTGTAACATTATTTCAAACCACAAAAATAAGTTAAAATCTTCATTGGGATGCTTGAAATAAAGATGTCAGCGGGAGGAATATAATATTAAAAAAAGAGATATACACAGAATCAACTTATATTTTACCAAAAAAAGAAAAAACTTATACTCCTCTAACTCACAAAAATGTTCATACTATTTTATAACTTTTTATCAGATAATCTTATTTTAAAACTTATCATTAAATTCAAAGTTCTAGTCAGATGTAATACATATACAGATCTCGTATAGATCAAATTGATTCAATGCTCTTCTAACAAAAAAAAAAAATCAAAATGAACACAATATTTTTAAAACATAAATTTGAAAACCTTTTGATTACATTCTTCGTAAGACACACAACCATGTAGCTGTATTTAAGTTATGCAGCATTGTGTATCTTTTCATGATGACTATAGAGACTAGTATTCTAAATTGATTCCGATTTATTCAAATTCCCAAAATGCTCCCGATGGCAGAAAAATTTACACGAAACTAGCACAATCAAATTTGTTTACAAGTTGAATAATTTCATTGGCAAAGATGAAAAAACTACTGGAACAACAGGCAATTCTGTGAAAATTGGAAAGAAGAGTACTTTGGCTGGCAAGAGTAAAAGCATGTTTTATGAAAACAACATTTTGAGATTTTGTATTTTTGATGGACATTGGACTGTAACATTCCAAATAAAAATTATAAAGACTTAGGGGCACGTAGTTTCATCAAGTAGGTACCATTTTAAGTAGAAAAAGGTGGAAAAACGCATCTTGAAGGTGCTCCCCAACATGTGGTCTGACTCAGATATTATGTGTTTCTAGCACACAAAATCTAAAGACGAGATTTGAGGCTGAAATAGCTTTTCTTACCCCTTTTGCTTCCAATTTAATATTAGCCTGCACCTTTTCTGTCTCGCTAGTAACTACATAAGAAAGCTTTAAGGCTGCCAAATAAGATGTTTCAGCTTATATATGCTTTTAAGCCATAGGCCTAATTTATAGGTCCCAAAACTGTTTGAAGATGACAGACAATCCCTTTTTCAGATTAAACACAGACATCCACTTTATTCTGATGAAACAGGTGTTCAAAAGAGAAATTTCCCAACGTTCTTGAACCTCAAGTGGCACATAGACTTGTCGCGTGTTTGGAAATTCGTTGCAAACGTGAAAAATCCATGTCCACTAAATGCAACATGAAGTAACTTCGTTTTTTGATATTTTTTAATTGTTCCAAACACTTACTTGCATGGTTAGAAATTTCTTAGTAGATAGTAATATAATTAAAATAAAATAGTATATATAACTCGAGCACTTTATGAAGTAACTTTTCAGATTGAGTGAGGTGTAAATTCAAACTTTACCATGCATGTCATTTTGATCTTCTACAATTGCCTTACCCAGATGCCTGCACCTGCTATGTGAACGAAGGAGAAAAAGAGAGTAAAACATTAACTACTTTTGTTTCTTTATTAACGAAAGCAATTCTTTAAAAAAGATGTCTACAATCCTAAGAATCATGTGAATATAAAGAAATAAAACTAAACTATGTGAGGACATTCTACTAGTTAATCATTTTTCTTGAAAAGTTATTCTCCATTAAGATCTCACATAATATATGATCGAATTATAATATATATAAATAGATATAAATTTCTCATTAATAAACTGGTTTTGTAAGTTAATATAGACTTAAAGTCAAAGAGAAACCTCATTGTTGGCTACTAGTGTCCAATTATTTGATTGGTGATCAAAAGAGAGGTTCATATGATATATACAGAATCAGAAAAGGAAGGAGGCATGGTTGTAAAATGCTTTTTCTTTAGTCCTTTGGTTCCGAGGTTCCTAATTTTCAGTGTGCATTCTACAATGATGATCACACTTCTAAAGACAGAGAAGGCCTTTTTCTTTTCTACTTTTGTCTTCTTTTTATGTGTTGTGGTTGCTATAACAGATGAAGCTAGTATCGACTTGCTTTTCAGCCATGCAAATATTCTTTACTGAAAAATTGAAAATTAATTCGAAACAAAGCTACTTCTGAGTAGATTTTGTGCCCTATCCTTTTACCATTGTTTGCTTGGATGTAAAGCTAAAAAGTCAGACACAACTCCAAGAATACCTTCACTCATTTATGCATTTCTTGGCCGTCCAAACTTTGGAATAAAATGAATTTTTTTGGTTGGCCAACATGGGCATTTTCCTTTGGCATTGCTCTACTAATTCCCTAAGTTTAGTCCTGGAATACTTAAGCTCATGCTTAAACTCATTTTTACATCATTTTGAAAGTTATAACGTTTTTGTATAAATCTTTGAAACCAAAACAATTTAAAATAATTCCTTAAAGTTGTAATCCTTAATCCCAAAGAACCCAGAGATATGTAAGATTTGTAAGTTTGAACAGGGATGAGGATGATTCTTGTGGGTGTGATGAAGGAAAACTCTTATTATTTTTTGGCTTATTGAATGTCATGTCAAATAGAAGACAAAGAGAACAAAAGTGTTTGCTTTGGTAGAAGGAATAAAAGGATAGCGATTTATATTCGCAGCGTATGATGGAATTTGAAAAAAAAAGGATAAAAGTGAGTCAAGTTGCAATTTGAGTGAACTGTTAGAGAACCACAAGCAGATAATTAAATTTATTTAAGGAAAGAATACTCCTCATAAATTTTCATAAGAAATTTTGGTTTCCTCAAATATAAAAAATAAATAAATAAAAAAGAAGAGGGGATAACATAATAAGAGAAGAGAAAATGGTTTATTTTTAGGTGAAAAGGGTACCTAAGCCCAAAATGGAAAAACATTTTGTAGAAGATGAAACTTGAACATTCATAATTAATGTCTTATAATTAATTAAATTGTTTGGAAAAAATTCTTCACAACAAACTTTTACTTTTAGCATGTTAGATAAGAATTTTTAATGGCATAAAAAATCGTTTAGTAATCATATTATTGATAAGGGATATTTATTGATTTTAAGCTATTAATTTTAATAGGAAAATTTGGTAAGCCTATTGAATCACATTTAATGAAATCTTCCTTTTCTTTAATAATGTTTTGGTGACAATATATTAATATTTTCATGCTTATAAACAAATTACTATATTGCTTGGAAATTCATGTAGGTAAACTTTGCTTTCATAGCTGACATATAATCAGATGTCAACTGTCGTGATGTAATTGTACACATAAATAAAGGTATAATTGGGTTTTAAGTATCTAAATTTAAAATTTAAAACGTGATAAAAGTCGAGTGCACCCATTTGCATAAGGGAGACTTCGGGTGACAGTGGTTACGGTGGCAAGCGACGGTGGGAGACCATCGACGGTGATGACAGCAGCGACGGCGACAACAGTGGCGGCGACAGCAGCGGCGATGACAACGGTGGCGAGATTCAAGAAATCTGAGATTCTAAATCACTGCTTCTCAACCCTTGATAGAATATACTGAACAACGTTATAGATAAAACCCCAAACATGTAAATCTTAAAAATGACACACAATGTCACATAAGATTGTAAAGTGAGTGTGTGATATGTATAGTTGTAAAAGTATAACTACTCATTCATATATACTTTTTATCTTCTTATACTTTTTTAAGCACAGGTAAAAATATATTATTACTCTTTGGGTTAACCAACAACACTTCAAAATAACCTTTAACCAAAATCAATTTTTTCAACACTCTCTAAAGAGACAATTGGATCACAGTCCCAGTAGTTAAACTGACATGTTTAATCAAATTTTGAAAACATGGGATGGTAACAAGCAAAACAACATAGGTTCCTAAAGTTGACAGTTACTAACTTGCATGAAAACTTTGAAACTGTCTTTCTGTCTGTCCTTTTACCTTCTGAGTTCAAACCACAAAGCCAACAGACACACATTTTTTTGCAACACTCACTCCTCTAACTCAACTCCATGCGTGCAAAAACAGCACTTCTTTTCTTTTCTTTTCTTCTCTCTCTCTCTAAATCCTCTTTGATTCTCTCTTCAATCCACCCCTTACTTGATATTCTCCTCATCAGCAGATTCCCTCCTCGCCCACCCACAACCCATCTTTCTGCCTTTCTCTTCATTGCTTTCCAAGCCAAGAATCTCTTTGATTCCTCTCTTCCTCTCTCTCTTTTTCAACCACTATTAACTCTTCTCTAATGCCCCTTCTTCTCCATCTCTGTCATTTTCATTCCTCTTCCTCCCTTTTCCCTTCCCTCATCTTCTCTCTCACAACATTGCTTTTTCCTCCTTATGGCTCCTTCTTCAGATGTCAACCATCTTTCTCATCCATGCATATACGGTATCATCACCACTGCTTTCTCTCTCTTTCTCTTTCAATACTATTCATCAAAATTTGAGCTTCATGTGCACGTTTATTCAAAGCGCTTGCTTTACAGATATCTACATGAAAGAAAAAACAGATTGTTGCAGAATCATGAACCACCCCATGAAGCTGTTGTTTGAACTTTCAGTTATTTTCTATTGATTTTACTAAATGGGTATTCTCAAAGTTTCTGAATTTACTTTGCACGCGGTTACAAAGAGTTTTCTAGACCATGTAGTTTTTCTTCTTCTGATTTAGCACTTGAATTTGCACTTCTACTGGTTCTTATTTAACTTGATGAATCATGAAATCTTGGTGGGATGCAGGGGATTATATTTCTCCTCGCTCGGAGAGAAAGTCTGGTTTCATGAAATGGCTGAGTAAACTTTTCAGAGGTGGGTCCAATAGAGGAAGGGGTGGTCGTCATCTGCATGAGCCAGCAGAGGAAAGCATGGTTTGGGGAGCTCCATCAAGAGCGTTGGTAAAATGAAGCACTGCCTTTTAGTTTTCTTCAATTATGTCTACTGTTATTGGCTTTTTTATACATATTATTATGATGCACCGAGAGTATAAAGGATCTTTCAAATGTCCTTCACCTAGAATAAGTTTGTTAACTTTTATAATAGTTATTTTGATTATTAAGAGTAAAATATTTCTATTGGGTGTCAGCATAAAATCTTTACAGTAACAGTGCATGGAAGTTAAACTCTACTACTGTTGCTTTGCCTAAATTAAAAATGCAATTAGCCAATCAATGTAGTATACATGGTGATCTTATATTTCATCGGCCATAACTTAGTCAAAAGCATTAGAAGCTTTGCTATTTTTTTCTTGTTTTGTTTATTAGACTGCCTCTTGATCTCGTCAAGTGCAGCAGAAACTTTGTATTTGAACTACATCGAATCTCAGAGCACTTTCTTAATTTTGCAATGTACATTTTTTTTATCAAAGATTTGGTTCCACAAATTTAAGTTGGTGACTTAATTTTGGATGTTGCATTCCCATGTTACTTGGTGGCTACTGACTTTTTCTCCTCCTGCCAGTACATAAATTATTATGTAGTTCTGTGAGTCTGATTCTTATTGCAATGAGGGTGCACATTCAAGAACAAAACCTTTTCATTAAATTCTTGTATTTAAATAATGGTTTGAAATTTATACAGAGAAGGGAAGTCAATTCTATAGATCTATCTGTTTTCATTGCATATATAGTTATATCTGTCTATCATGTTTGTGCAACAGCAAATTATGCCATATGCATTGTTCTGCATCATATATCCAATGTTTTGATGTAATAATCAGGATGATCGTGCTAGAGCTCAGAAGGAGAAAGAGGATCTAGGGCATGCAATGGCACTTTCTTCAGCCGAAGATTTGAAGAGACCAAGCGGTTGGTATTTGATTTTCGAAAAGGTGTTTGTTATCCAGTTATCTAAATCTTGCTGAACAAAGATTTAAACTTGTGTTTCTATCAGCCCATCAAGGATATAGTTGGGGACAAGACACTGAAGACGATTACTCAAAGGCACCTTTGGATACCCTTAGCTCATCTGCACATCCTCCATTTGCCCCTACACCATTTTATCCCCACGAATATAGGTAAAATCTCTCCTAAAATATGAAAGTGTTTCCAATTTGGTCCATAGAAAGGTGGTTGAGGTTTGTTATGTGGGCCAAAGCTAGTAGAAATAACTTCTTATTTTGACACTGTGTGCATTAATGTCTCTCTGCATTATGTAATAATTTTACTGTTGACTGAATGCTTTCATGTTTACCAAGTACCGATAATTCTATGAAGAGATATAGGGCTTCACATGATCACATCAGTATATGAATAAATGATGGTCCTGCCGCGGCATTTCTTACTTGTTTTAGTGAATCAAGTTGCAAAAGGCATCAGAATCTGGTCCTTCGAAACAAATTTGAAAAGTGGAAAAGAAACTTGCAGCATGTGCAGACATTTAGTTTTAGGGGGATAGAGTTCTATGTAAATGTCTAAGCAAAAGGAAAGCAAGATATTTTGGTACCATTTTTGCAACTGATAATGTGTAGTTTGTCATTGAACAGAAGAATATGTGGTGGCTGCAACCAAGAGATAATGTATGGAAATTGTTTGGGGTGCATGGATATGTATTTTCACCCAAATTGCTTTCGCTGTCATTCCTGCCGGTACCCCATTACTGAGCGTGAGGTAATTTGATTTGATCCTCTTTGATATTCTTAGGAGATGTTGAGATCATCATTTTTCTTTTTGAGTCATCTCTTACTGTTTTCTTTGTTCTGTTGATCCTAGTTTTCCTTGTCAGGGAAGCATCCATATCATAAATCCTGCTTTAAAGAATTGACTCATCCTAAATGTGAAGTTTGCTTCCAATTTGTAAGATTGGTTTTCCTTTCCCTATTCAAGCTGTTATGCTTTATTAATTTTTTTTTTTTCTGTTTAAGGTTATTAAATTTCAGTTTGTTTCATGTACCTTAAATAGGAATACGGCCTTAGATTTTTTTGACGGAAGAATCAAATATTGTTCTAGTAATATGATAACATTTGAAACAAATTTTACGAACTTCCCCCTCAAAGAACCTGCCTAGTAAAAAGATTACCTCTGGTCCATCTTTTAACCTACGACTTCGCAGTTAATAAAGAGCTATATTAACACTAGAGATTTTTTTTTTTTTTTTAATTCCAGATTCCTATAAATGCAGCTGGCTTGATTGAGTACAGGTGCCACCCCTTTTGGTCCCAAAAGTATTGTCCATCTCATGAATATGATAATACAGCTCGCTGCTGTAGTTGTGAAAGATTGGAGGTACTAATTTAAGCACTCCACGCTATTTAATGATTCGGATATTTTAGAACAAGTATTTTTCTGAAGTTATTTTTGCTACTGTTGTATTTCCCTTGAAGCCTCTGAACATAAAATACTATAGACTAGAAGATGGACGGAGTTTGTGTCTAGAGTGCATGGAATCTGCTATAATGGACACTGGTGATTGCCAGCCTCTTTACCATTCCATCAGAGATTACTATGAAGGAATGCAGATGAGAATAGATCAACAAATTCCCATGCTTCTAGTTGAGAGAGAAGCACTTAATGAAGCTATTGTAGGGGAGAAAAATGTAAGGAAAATCCCTTCTTTGTTTTAGTGAAATAATTAGTCCAACTCCTCTCACTCTGTGGTTTCTGCCAGGGTTTTCTACACTTACCAGAAACAAGGGGTTTATGCCTTTCAGAGGAGCAGACTGTGACCAGTGTAAGATATTAAAACTATTTAATTCTTGTTTTGGTAGAATGTGGAATCCATAGTGAATGAGATTACTATTATTTGTCAGATAAGTTCGCTACTTTATGATTATATGTTGTTTCAGATACATAGAAGGCCAAGAATTGGAGGCCATCGACTCATAGGGATGAGAACTCAACCTCAAAAACTGATTAGAAGATGTGAAGTTACAGCAATTCTTGTCCTATATGGTCTTCCTAGGTAAACTAGTGGACAATGGAAACTTTGCATTTTGTCCCCTTCGAATTAGAGATGATTGATTCCCTTTTGAATATAATTGTGAGTTCAGATATTTTTCCAATACTCACAAGACAGTACCAATGACAGACTATAATGTTATTTCTTATTGATGATGTTCAAACTTCATTATAGGAGTTCTCATCATATTTTCATGGGATGCAGGTTACTCACAGGTGCTATACTTGCCCATGAGTTGATGCATGGCTGGCTACGCCTTAAAGGTATTATATTTTAATCCTTAAGCTATTACACTATCTCAGCATTCATCACCTTTCATCTCATACATTCATCTTGAACAACTATGCAGGTTACCGCAACCTTAACCCAGAAGTAGAGGAAGGCATTTGTCAGGTTCTTTCCTATATGTGGCTTGAGTCAGAAGTAATGCCTAGCTTTCAAAGCATGCCATCAACATCTACAGCTTCTGCTTCTTCTTCCTCCTCCTCAAAGAAGGGTGCAAAGTCTCATGTTGAAAATAAATTGGGTGAATTTTTCAAGAATCAGATTGCCAATGATTCTTCCCCAGCTTATGGTGGTGGCTTTAGAGCTGCTAATGAAGCTGTTAATAAATATGGTTTGCGTAGAACACTTGACCATATTCATTTGACTGGATTTTTTCCAGTGTAACAAGAACGCAAGTTCTCAGTGTATGGATATAAGTGCTTGTTTTTCATTTTCTTTGGTTCCACTCCATAAGTGGAGGACCAGGACCGATTCAAAGTAAGATTGGACAACTTCTGCTATTTGGATCCTATGAGGATGTCCAAGTCTAATTTGACCAAAAAATAAATAAACGCAATACAAGTTCGTCTTCAACAACTGTTTATTTTCCTTGACCAAAAACTAAGGAACTGTTATTTTTTATGCATTTAGTAAATAAAGTCGGCAATGCTGATCAATGTTGCTTTTGCAAATATTCTAAGACAAACCTCCCTTCCTCCCTATTAAAATTCTAGCTTAACAGCAAATGAATTTCTTCAATTATTGAATAGAAGTGACCTCGATATTGACATCATTTTGAAAACAATATCTGCAGAAAATTACAACTTCAAAAATATGAGAATGACCCTATAACAACTCAAAAGGCATTGAGTACATGATTCTCTTGGCGCATATGGTAAAACAATGGCCCAGTATTAATCGATGAAAATAAAGGAAAATAATTTTTTAATTAGGGGAGAAATTAAGAGAGATATAAGCACTTTTCATTAACTTGCATAGAATTTGGTTTTATTAAATAAAAGAAGCTCCTTTAGTTATATGGTTTTCTAAATAAATGACCCTATTTTTCATTGAACAAAATCAATTCTACGTCTCTCTTAATTTCTCCCCTAAATTTAAAAGTGAATTTTAAACTAAAACAATATTAACATACTTATTAAGTTTGTCAGAACTTTCGTCTACGATTTGAGTCCCGTATCAGAAGTATAAAGTTCTACTGAGAAAAACAAAGACATGGGTCTCCAACTACAATTGACTAGCTTTTGTAGTGTGATTCTCCCAGTTCTTATCAAACTAAATTTCTGAAAGTATTTTTAAAGAGTTTTAAGATAAAAATAAGTCGGATCATTAGCAACCACATGCAGATTTATAGATATTGCTCATTTCACTTCCCCTTTTCATTAGGCCTAAAGAAAAAGCAGACCACGAGAGAAAACATGACGATAACAGCTTAATATTAAATGTTATGCGAGTTTCTGTACATGCAAAAATGCAATCCCCACGGAAGCATTACAAAATTCCCCACGTTGAGGACCCGTGAAATAAAATGAACTACAATTGTTAAATCGTAAATGTAACTCTAACCCTTTTGCATGGGTAAATAACTTTATCCAATTACTTCTTGCATATCAGACCCCTGTGTTGACGTGTGTAGTTATCCGCTAGCAATATCTGATAAAAGCATCTTCAACGTTTCGTAAGTCATAAAACAAATACCTACACCTGGCACCACCTTGTAGTACTCAGGCAAAATTCCTCTGTAAAGACCACGCACGCCTTCTGTCTGGATTATATGCCTAAACACACCATAGAGGCCTGTTGTATACACACGGGCTCGCCCACCAGCCCCCTCAAGTTGCTTCCTCCGCCTCACAAGATCCAAGGGAAACGTTGCTGCATATAGAATAATAGATGAATTGAACTATACCCAATCTAGTCAACAGCAATTCAATTTTGCATCAGATCGTTAATGTTCGTCACAAGACAGCGCATTATCAAAAGTGGTAAGATGATTAATCAACTAAAGTGCAAACCAACTCCAAAGCAAGAAACGAAATCAAAATCAACCACATTTGAAATCAATAACCAATGAACTGTAGACAAATTGGGAGTTTCTTATTGTAGTGATCCTGTGTCTCTGAAAAAGTTGCAAATCTGCACTTCAACTTTATATGCTATTCTAAAGAATAACTATGTGATCAATCCACATCAAGAAATTATGGATGCACAGGTCCATCATAAATATGGTGGTAGCTGCTGTATTTAACAAATCCATACATGCAAAAGCATTACCTGTAAAGTTGACATCAAGTAGTAAGAGTCTAAATAAAATACAGCCTTACCTGAATATACAATAGCTGCAGCAGAAGGGCAGACAACCTTCATTGACACAGTTGACAAAAGGACACTACTAAACTTTTGTATGCATGAATATTTTAAATACATGTGGTTAGTCTCTATCTGTATAATATTTGACACACAATTATCCATCCCCCAATCAGTAAGATTTGGTTCTTGTCCCATGCTTAACAGTAGTTCTTTTGTCAACAATTCCATTTATCAAAATACTTTGTCATAAACAATTAATTTTATTAATTTGGTACCATAATTTCCACCATTCAGAATTTTAGATTGTGCTGAAAGCAATACTATTAAAGCTGTAAAAACAGATTCTTCAGAAACACATCACCAAGGGCTGAAGAGGATTCCGGTACCCATCCAAATATCAGGTGAAGGTAGCCTTAAGTGAGAAGCATACCTCAAAGAGGACAGCTCTCACATTTGGTAACTTAGGGAATCATATAGGTTCATCCAAGTAATGCCACCCCATGATGAAATCCACTGCATAGCTTGGGGAGACATGTCATAGAACAAACCTTGGGAAGATGATTACTTGAGCAAGATCTTTAGACAACAATAAAGTTACAGAAAGGCAAGTCTTTTTAATGTCTTCCTTACTATATTGTCATATGCCACAGATAAAATAACAACTCCAACCTGGTCTCTGGTTCTAGGGGTCAATCTGGTTAGATACTTGGTGCAGTTCCTGCACCAAACTCTCTTTCTCTGCATCAAAAGCATAATAAACCACTACAGACATTAACTTCTTTGATGTTCTTGGGTGGAGCAAATTCAATAGTTTGACTAAAGGATTCTTAACTGTAATTGAACATCTATTGAACAGTTGATACAACAAAACCAAGTTGAGTGCCTAATGTCACACAGAGATGTAGGAAAAAGGTAATATACCAAAAGAATGCGCATAACCCCATATGGAAGGAACATCAAAAAGCAAATTGTCAATACTACTTATCTGACAAGGAACACCAAAAGTTCAATGATAAAAAAACCTTATGAGAAGGAATGCTAAGTATGTAATTTACAATTCCGCCTTTTGACTGCTCACCTGTCGATGATGCAATGCCTGAAAGACTGCCGCATGCCAGACTAACGGCAACAGGTGAATCATTGGATCTGATATGTATAAATAAAGTAATATTAATGTAAGACAAAAGGTGATTATACATGCAATAAAGGGATAGGGGTTACATCAAACTGCTGTGATTGATTGATTACCTATTTGATTGCCAAAAAGATCTCAGGGATTCGTACACAGTGAAGCTGATAGCTATATTTGGCCCTACAGTCTGCATTAGCACCAGAGAGGTGTAGCTAATAAGTCGCAAAATAACATAATCTCCAAGTAATGTTAAATTGATCATAACACCGTACCAATAGTGTAGTTCCAAGTCCCTTATAAAGGCCTAGTATCCCCTCTTCCTTGGTAATTGTGTGTAAAGCATGCCAGATACCTCTGTAATAGGTAAAATTTGTCTGCAAAATTTTAACATTGCTAATTGTTCAGAATTAAAATTAAAATATAAATGCAAGGATCTTTAACCACCCACTGTGCGTGAACAGTTCATAACTTAAGTAGACATCTCTAGGGATAATCTATTTCGACATTTCATGGTAAGGATCATCAGCATGCAAGATTCTAAGACCACATAGAAAAGCAATACAAAAACAAAAACTGCATAACAAAAGTCTAATCCACTAGGTGAAGTCGATTATACGGGTTGCACAATGCTACAAGCACAAAGAAGACTAATGCAACTAATTACAATAGGGGTGGCTCAAAATTAAATTGAACAGAATGACAACTTGGTCACATATCATTAATCAATAGTACTCATCAAAACTAGAAAAAAGATGGGGGCCAAACGCACAAGGGAAAAGGGCTCCCAATACACCCAACGAAAATCAAACACATGATATTACCTGCGCAGCCAGCCGCGTTCTTACAAGATCCAAGGGATAAGTAGATGTAGCAGCAGTAATTCCTGCCATGCCACCGCCAACAAAATGCACACAAAGGTCTGCACTAACATTATCCTTATGACTTTGCAGTCCCGGAACCTTCTTTAGCAACTGATCATACAAAGAACCATTAAACACAAATCAACCCAAGAAAAACAAGAACTCATCATTAATACAAACTCGTTACTTTTCAACGACATAATCAAATGAAAGTAAATATCAACAGCACAGCACAGATAACCTTACCTTCTTGTAGTGCTCGTACGAATAAAAGTTAACCGAAGAATAAGGTAACCGGTGAGCAATGGTCACCAGATTCCCTTTCCAGAAAGCCCTATACCCCTCTTCATGGATAATCCGAGAAGCCTCGTTCCATATGCTGGCCTTTCTCAAAGTCGTAACGTTGGAATGCATTCCCTGAATCTGAAAACATTTTCACAAATTATTCTACAAAATGTAAGATTTAACATAATGATCATAACCTAACCTGAACTTTAACCCCCCCTCCCTTTCTCTATCTGTTTGTTGCTTTAAATTATAATGTCAATATTCTAATAACTTACTTAAAAAACCAAAACCGCAGATTTTATTTTATTCTTTTCGTAAAATTGATATCAAATTAAAAAATTGGAACCTGGAAGAGGATGGTGAGTCTCGCAAGTGGCGCCGTACATGTCTTGCTTAGCGCGCCAGCGACTCCTCCGGCGAGAAGTTGCGAAACAGCTCCAATCTGCTTCGGCGGCGGCGGCACCAATTTCCGTACACCACCGTCCACCGCCACGCCAACCCTAGCTTCCATTTGCATCTCCTGGTTCCGATTTTACACTTTTCTATTCTCTTTCACCACTTTCTCTAAAGAAAATTAAACCTTAACCTATCTTCACTATCACAAGAATACGAAGGATGCGCAGTTGCAACTATGCATCGAGCATTACTTCTCTTCGCTTCTTCACTCTGTTTTCGCTCTGCGCAAAATCAAACGACTACGCGTTCTTCCTCTAGCTCTTCTCAGGTCGGCGACGTCGTTTTTTGCGATCCGGATTAAACAAAACGGTGACGTATAAGCGGGAGAGCATTCACGGAAAAGATAAAGCAGTGTGGGTTTTACGCGGTGCGGTGGGCTGCAGGGTAATTCTGTGTTTCCCGTCGATTATTTGAAAAGAATCGGTGATGTGTGAGCGCTTTTTGAGTTGAAAGGAGCTTACTGTGAAAGCAGGTACAGGGGAAAAATTCCTATGGCGAATATGAGGCACTTTTCTGGGGAATATGCCGTTGCCTGAAATTTAAGTTGAGAAGGCACATTAGACAGCTGTAAGATATCAAGGTTAGGGCTACGTCGGTTAAACCAAGCCTCCAATCAAATAGTGACACGTGTTTAGTAAAAACATTCTTTTCTTTTCTTATTTTTTTGAAGATTTCACTAGTAATAAAGATGAAAAGAGAAGCCACTTCTATGGCCCAATTGAACTACTATTTAAATTGTAAGAACATTTATTTATGTAATTATTTTTTTCAATTTAAACTGGTCAAAATACCACACTTGTAATGTTAAACACATGAAAGTTGAAGAAACACATGTTTGATTTTCTTGAACCAAAGAGTTGACTTAGTAAAGATAACAATAATACTATTATTTTCTTAGGGTAAAAGGGTGACACCAATCCTAAAAATCCTAGAGATAAAAAAATGTACAAATGTTGGGACGATAAAACTTCAAATTGTATTTGTTATATAAAACAGTGCATGTGGGTGATGACAACTCCTTCACGTATAAATTTTAGAGTAAGAGATTTAATAATCAATGGTTAAAAGTGCTTCTAGTAGGGACTAATAATGCATTTAATAGGAAAAAAAGGACTATTTGATTTCTGACTTTTGATTTTTTAATATTCAATTTTTTTCGTTGGCTTTGTAGTTGCACCGATTATACGGTTTGGTCTAAGCATTGCAATTTTTCCATTTTGTCCTGTGTTACACGGAGAAGAATTTTCGACCAATTTCTAGTTAGAAGAAAGTGGTTAGGAAATGTTAGGAAATATAGAAATATTTGTGTTTTTACCCGAAACTAACGGAGTAGTTGATTATGTGAAATTTCAAAATTTCAAAGTCATACAAATGATATTATTCATATCATTAATTCTAAAATTAAGATTCTAGAAAGGTTATATAAGAACACTCGTACTTTTCAGTTCAATTCATGATTACTTGTTGATCTTCATCTCATGAATAATAATATAATAATTATCCTTGATAACTTTGTTATGATTTATAGTGTCAGATAAAGATATCCGACATATTGAAGGGACAATTTACTAATTCTTTTTATGTTATTTTTTATCAAAAAATTTAATCGATTATTTTAGTACAAGTTGTTGTAGGTTTTAATATATTTTTTGTTTTTTTCTGTTTGATGAGCATTTCGGTCAATCATTTTAAAGTATAAACATTTGATTTTTCTTACTTTAGAAAATTGTAATTTAGTCTACCTGCATTTTTACATTTTAATTAATTAAATAAATTGTACAGTGTTTTAAGTGAATAAGTTATGATTCATTTGAATAAAAATAAATAACTAAATTAGACAAACATTCTTTTTCTTGCAAATTTATGGTGTAAAAGAATTTCTTGCACTTTTTTTTTCATTTTTTGTAGTTATTATTCCGTAAAATAAAACTTTATTATTTGTCAACAATAAAGCAACCAAATTTTTCTCAAATCTGCAGTAAAATTTCTTATTATGTGACAGATTTTACTACTTTTTTGGACTCCCCTTTTAATACCTGCATTATGTTGATGACACTGAAGTGTAACAAATTACAGATAGAACGCAGTTATGAAATGGTTATGAGATTTATACATGCAAGTTTTACGTAGTTTGAAAAAATAGCATTTGTGATTTCGTATGGGTCTCCAAACAGAACAATTATGAAAGGGTCCCCAGACATTGTTAAATAAAACGTTGACATAAATAGCTGCATGGCTTATACGTCACACACCATTTGTTTGATAATTCATGAAGTTTGGTGGTGATTGAATTTAGTTGTAATAGTTATGATCCATTACTTCCACGTGCTTTAGTTCCCATACTTCCATGTCTAGTGATAATTGGTTGAAGGAAAAGTACAATACCCATTAGTTTGAATCTTTGAACTCGAGGTCCTTATTTAGAATATTTTCTTCTTGTTGGTTGGCCAAGGATTTTCACATGGTCCAATTGCAGGCTGTGTCACTTTATGGTCCACTTCCAATGATTGAGATTGCGCAAACGGTCCCTCAAGCATGGCACTGCTATTTTCTTCCAATATTTTTCTTTTTTCACCCCAAAATAGTGTTGAAAAGAGGCTTATACCAGATGGAAAAATGAAATTGAAATGGAAACATTTTGGTCTGAAATTTAAGTGCACAAGCCTCATTTGCATATAAGAAAGCAATTTCATTGCTTGTAAATTGAATATTGCAGGAGTGATGGGTGAAGTTATGTTATGCCTTAGGTTACTTAGCAAACAGTGAATTCCTGACAAAATTCTAGTAATATTTTGCTTTAATTAATGAACAATAGTTGATATTTTTCTCTGCCTATTCTGATTCTACAACATATATGTCTATTAATTGCAGTATGCTTTGTTGAGACTTTTTATTTAATGTTCATTATTATTTTTATTAACTTGAAAAAATAGAATCCCTTTATTGACCAATAGGACATGCTCACCTCTCAATAATTAATAATACATATACTCTGAGTTTTTAAGCTGAAAAGATGGTATAACTTTTTAGGTAACATGTGACTTCCAACGGTTATGACAGAATAGTCAAGTTTCACTTTGAGCTATACATGGTAAGTGGAGAGTCTACGTGTGATTGTAGTATCATATTTTTGTAGAGAACTAACAAAATACTAAGCATATTTTTTGAGATCAATATTAACAAAATTGTGTTATGAACGCTAAGATTTTATTATGAATGAAACATACACCGGAAAGAATAGGACCAACATTACTGACACACAGAGTTACAAGTTACAATATTGAAGACCAAACCTAAGATCCTAACTCCTAATGGTATATATGCATTTCAAGAATCAGTTAACGCCAAAGCAAAGAACATGAATTGTTAACAAGTCATTCATTTTCAATTGAGATTGTTGAAGACTATAGATCGCCATCCTCCCACATCATACACAAAATTAAAACAAACCTGGCAAAAGGTAGCATTTAACTAGCAACTATTCCTCATTTGTTTTCGATTAACATTTTTTTTAAACCTTACTTTTCCCTCTTTTTCTACATACTAACCCTGCTAGTTAGAGCAACAACTTCTGCTGGCTGTATTACCTTGCATATTGGAGACATTTATGGTAGTTCCTTGGGGAAGGCCAGTAGAAGAAGTGGCCTCTTGTGCTGCCAGTGCCTTTTTACTCATAATGTGGTATATATCAAACAAAATGGTTTGGAATGCCTTCTCCACATTGTATGCCTCCAATGCTGAAGTCTCTAGAAAGGACAATCCTTCCTTCTCAGCCAAACTTTGAGCATCATCAGTAGGGACTGCTCTCAGATGATTCAGGTCAGATTTGTTTCCAGCCATCATGATAACAATGTTGGAGTCCGCATGGTCCCTTAGTTCACGGAGCCACCTCTGCACATTGTCAAATGTTTGCCTCTTGGTTATGTCATACACCAATAAGGCACCAACAGCTCCTCTATAGTAGGCACTAGTGATAGCTCTGTACCTCTCTTGCCCTGCAGTGTCCCATATTTGTGCCTTTACAGTCTTCCCCTCCACCTGCATAAACATGTGTTTCCAAGGAAGGGATTAATAAACTCTTCATGCAGCTGAAAATAAAAATATACATAGGATTGGAAATTCATTTTCTTCACATGGGAAAATCATCAAACATGCAAGAGGAATCATAAAAAAAGAAACTTGTTAGCTTCATCTATTGACAGTTGACATTTCTGCTGATCTTACAGCCCTCAAACCTCATGCATATCACTCTTATCATACAGAGGTGATTTTATTATTATTCGGGGAGAAATTTAGAATAACACTACATAATTTCATTTCAGTTTTTCTTAGTGTAAAATCTTGAGTGTTCTTAGATGGGATTATAACAGAATGGCAGTACCTCAAGTCTTTTGCATTGATACTAGTATATGGGATGAGTTTCAACTTGCAAATATTATTAACTGTTGTTCTATGGAGAAAATACATAATATGGTATGCAGTTCTTCAAATTCCTATTCAATTCCGTGAAAAGTATGATTATTGTTAAGAAATGATGCACTGCACCTACTTGCTTAAATTTCATATCCTCCTTTACCAAGGTTTGGATTCTTGTCATTTATTCTTCTAAAAGTACAAATTAAATTTCACATTAAGGTCAAAATGAATCGTGCCACACTACGAGAACCATGATTCGTGTTATAAATCAAATAAACTTTTTTGTGAATTCACCCTATTAGAATGGATCGTTAGCATTTTCTTCAAGTAAAATAGAGAGAAAGTTCCCATTACATTGTGAAAGACCAGTGTATAGATGACAGCGTTATGATTTTATGCATTAGTGCAACAAGTTGAAAGCATAAAATTTATCATATAATATACTTTGGAAGATTACATAATTTTGTATCATGGTCAAGAACCATTCTTTCATTTTCTCAATGAATAAAAGAATGTGAAAAGACCAACAAGAAGTGTGATATAACATCATCCAAGACAAAAACTGGAGAAGAAAATATACATATGGTATGCGTAAATGAAGGAACCTGCAATGTTCTGGTTGCGAATTCAACCCCAATGGTGGACTTAGATTCCAAGCAGAACTCGTTTCGCGTAAACCTGGAAAGGATGTTAGACTTGCCAACCCCGGAGTCCCCTATCAAGACGACCTTGAAGAGGTAGTCGTATTCATGATCCACTTTGTACGCCATGCAAAACAATGGAACGCAAAATCAAACTGGGGGAAATAAATTGTTAGTTAGAGGGGTTCAAGATTCAAACTTTGGTGTAGAGGAGTGAGGAACAAGGAGAGAGAAAGAGAGAGAAGAAAGGGGCACATTGCAAGGCCGACAACGTTGGCCCAAACAAAATTAACGGACCACAAACAAACCCACTTTCAACGGACTTTTCTCAACTCCCGCAAAATCGGAATGTGTTTTTCTTTAATTAATTCTTTAATTACTTTATTAATAATAATGAACTATTTTTTTGTTATATATATATATATATATATATATATATATATATATAATATAATATATCAAAAAATATAAGTTGGCAATTTAATTGAACAAATATCAGAGAGTTTTATGGTACTGTAAATAATTATCATGGAAGTATTTCTGCAATTAAGTCTTGTGAAGTTTATGAAGCTTTAACTGTTTTATAAAGATTTACAATTGTGATTTAAATAAGAGAAAACAAGTGGTGAAACGTGGAAAGGTTTTGTCACAGATAGGTTTATTTACAAAAGTGGTGCAGATTTATCTGCAAATTACATATATGATGGGCAAATTTAAAAAAAAAAGAATTACACAATTGGGTTAGTCGTGTTTGAAGACACGTTTTAAGATGAAGAAGTCGTGCTTGGTAGCACGACTTCAATATGCAGCATTTTTCTTTTTTGTCTTATATAAAGTAGTGTGTGTGGAAATGACTTTTTGAAGTTTTACTTTTTTAGATAACTAGAAGTCGTGCTAAGAAGCATGACTTCTACATTAATTTTAAAAAAAAAAACTCTCACAGTTACACTTCATTATATTTATGGATTTTTTCTCGCTGTACAAAATATTTATGCAATATTATCTTATAGAGGATAGGAGTATGAACTGGAGAGTTGTGTGCTAAGAGTGAGATATTGCATATCACTAGCAAGATATGTAATTCAACATATTGACAAGGGCTACATGTTGGCCGGTGAGTTTTGTGTATACATTGTGTTTTTATAGGTATCAATGCAATATTATAGGAAGGTGATATGCAATATTTTTGAACATGAACTGACAGACCCCTTCACCTCTTTTTTCTAGGATCTAAGCAGAGGAAGTCGCGATCATATAAAAATATAATAGAATAAGAGAAAAATTTTCATATATTTTATGGATGTTTAATTATTGTTCAGAATATACTTTCTTTTTCTATTTTTAGTGTGTTCAATTATATTGTATTGGACAATTGTAAGATACTGTTCCCTCCATGCATGACGCCATCTTGCTACATGCAATGTAATTTTTGAAGGTTATTTGTTTCCTTATTAGACTAGCAAAGCAATATAAAATAATATTGTATAAACATTTCGTACAGCAAGAAAAAAGCCATAAATCATAATTGTGAGAGTTTTTTTTTTTTAAGAAAAAATAATATAAAAGTCGTGCTTCCTAGCACGACTTCTATTGTCCAAAAATAAAAAAAAATGTTGTATACTGAGCACGACTTCTTCATCCTAAAACGTCCCTTCAAGTATGACTTGTCTAATTGTGTAATTTTTTTTAAATTTACCCATATCTGTAATTTGTAGATAAATCTACACCACTTTTGTAAATGAACCGTCACAATTAATCCAATACAAATTTGTTTGCTAAATTGATGTGGTCACAACGGGTAATTTTTTAAACATCCAAATCAAATGGAATTTTGTAAAAAATATATAAAATAAATAAATAATTTTTATAATTTTTATATTCTCAAATTGATTTTACTGAAAAATTATTTTAATATCGTGGTGTGTAAATTTTGATTTCGGCCTTAGCCCACTTTTATGCGAAGACATATGTAGGTGTGAATGAATCAAATAACAAGTGTAATAAAAAAAAAATTAATCACTCTCAAATCAAAATTCACATATTTTATTAGCTAAGAATAACTTTTCAAAATATAATAGAATAAAGAAAAATTTTTATAGAAACCGAAACCGGAAAAACATAATTTAGAAAAAGGATTTCATTTTGATGAAAAAAATGAAAAAATAAAATAAAAATCCGCAGCCAAAAGGTGAACACGGATAAGGAGATGAACATAGAGCTCGGTATTAGCTGAAATGTTGTTGAGGAAGACGTATTATATAGTGCCAAGATATTTATATATATACGTTTTTTTACTAAAATATTTTGTGAAATAAATACAAAATCCATATTATTTTACAGTTAAAAATTATAAGGATTAATGGCAGGTAATTGCTGCTAAAATATTATAATTCTATATAATCAAATTTTATCTTATTGAATATAAACACTTCTAAAACACCTCAATATATTATACAAATTGTTAGTAATATTTATTATATTATTTTCAACTTTTAAACATCACATAAAGCCGTTTCCTTCTAGACAAAGTAAAATATAAGAAAAACTAAAAAAATGAGAAAATAAAATATTATTGGGTGAAGAAAGGAGTGCATTTAATATATATGACAAAAGTTTAAAAAAATGAGAGAATAAAATCTTGAAAGCACAAAGAAACGAAAACCGTTATAATTTTAATTTTTCTATAGTTTTTTTTTATTATTATTTAAGTACGTTTTTAGTTTCCCTGAAATGAGTAAGTTTATGTGTAAAGTGTTTTCTTATTATTTTAGGTATTATGTCTAAAATTATAAATTGTTTATATAATAAGGCTTAAGAATTTATATATCAACTTTGTTACGGATAGATACTTTCTAACTCAAATTTGATGATATATAACTTACATAATATTGTAAATAATTTTGAAAAATAAGTTGTAAACTTAATTTATTTTTAAAAAAACGATATAATAAGGTAATATTTATTTATATTTATATTTTATAAATTGGTATTGTGTTTAGTAGATGTGAGATTTTCAACATACTTATTCATATTGAGACATCTTGTATATGGAATTAGATACTTTTAGTAGATAGTCTAAAAAGATAAGAATGGTCTTTACTCAATGTAGTTTAAATCGAAATTATAAGTACGATTATGAAGAGTTCAATAATCATAAATCGTGGAATGGTAATACGGATATTAGATTTTATTTTTCTAAATTTATACCTATGAAATAGATTTGGATGCTAAAAGTGTTAGTTTTATTTCAATTGAAACTGGTTTACCTAAAAAGGTGAATAGTACAAAAAGAAACACTTAATTTTAATTAGGTTTGAAATTTGTTCTAATTGAAATTCAAACTCAATTCACTAAGAATGCAAATAGGTGTTCAATAAGGTCCAAAAGTAAATTTGTTGCATTAGTTTTACTTGATAGCGTGGGTTTGAGAACACATGTATCAAAGTAATTACATTGCATTAATTATAAGTAAGGTTAGGTTTTATTTGAATTGAATTCATTCACTAAAGATGAATAGTTATTTTGGTGCATTAATCTATATAAAAAAAAGTTTTCATACATACCTTTTTACAATTATATTCTAGGAGTATACCAATCTTGACGTGTCATTAGTGACAACTCAAGACTTTAGGAGGCCTAAAGGGAATTAAAAAAAATTAGGCCTTTTTTAACAATTAATTTATGGCTCCAAGTCTTAAAGTAAAGACACAAACATAAACGCACAGTATGAACATGCACATAAATGCACATAGTATAAAATATTTTTCTAAAATTATTTTAAAAAATGCCTAAATTCACTACAAGAAAAACTCAATTTACCCACGGATTTGTATCCGTAGGTAAATTCAGCATTACCCACGGATTATTACCTACGGATCTGTATCCGTAGGTAAATTCAGCATTACTCACGGATTATTACCTACGGATCTGTATTTGTAGGTATTACTCACGGATTTAAGTCCGTAGGTATTATCCACGGACATAGATTCGTAAATATTACCCATGGACACAGATCCGTAGGTATTACCCACGGATATTGGTCTATAGCTATTACCCACGAACTATTTCCGTAGGTAATACCCACAGACCTATGTCCATGGGTACCTACGGACCTATATTCGTGGGTAATACTTAGGAACTTATATTTATGGATAAAACTACTATTATCTCTTATTAATGATGTTCATATTGATTTATTAATAATAACATTAGTAAAGGTGAATATTATTAACAATATTAATATTTTTATTGATATTATTAATATTATAACAAATATTATTGGTATTTTTAACA
>Ga0209700_104452_pt1 | contig 25218 bp, 17 predicted proteins | sample SiratroredBW_FD_187528 | JGI IMG/M metagenome (GOLD analysis project Ga0209700, IMG submission 187528) | Root nodule microbial communities of legume samples collected from California, USA - Siratro red BW (SPAdes) (version 2) | ecosystem: Host-associated > Plants > Roots > Nodule | place: USA...
TTTTTGATTTGAGATAAAAAAAAAAAAAAGGAAAGATTATGGACCACACGTGTTTTTCTTTTACTCCCAAAGTAAAGAGAGCGAAAATATAATACAATTAATTATTGGACTGCATATATAATTGGTTATATTATTTAAAAAAATCTTATGATGTGCTATTTGTAACCTAACCAATTATAAGACACTTATAACTTATAATTAATTATGATAAGTTCTAATTATTCTTAATTGATTATTGTAAATCATAGTTGTTTTCATTTTTTTCTTTTATATTTCCGTTATAATAAATAAATAATTAAAAGTAATATTGAGAATAATTATAAAATTAGCAAAACAAATAAAATTATTCATTCTCCATTTTTTCACTCAATTAAAGAAACTTTATATTTCACTAATTTTTTCTTTTTTTCCTCTTAAATTTAATAAATATATTAATTTTATTAGTGTTAGGTATCCAAATATGAATCTAAGTCCTACATTAAGTATAAATGAAAAAAGTATAAATGAGAAAGTTGAATAACATATAAAAGAAAAATCTACAAATCTAATGTGTTAAGATTTTGAATTAAAGGTGATGTGTAGTTTGACTTGTCTCATTCTTGTTTGTCTTTGGTATGTTTCTTATCTCAAATTTTCCTACCAAATTTACTTTTTAATTTTAGCATTAAAAGTTAATATCTTAATATTTTTTAACAAATTCACGTCTTAGCATACCTTAATGTCGAATATTTACATCACTAAAACTATTTTGAAAATGATCCATTTCAAGCCAAATCAATTTGATTTATAGGTGATGAAAACTTATTTGATTTTTTTTCTTACCGAGCAATCAACTTAGATTAATTTTATCCATTCTTATTATTTTTCATCTTAATTAAACGCATCATAACTACCTAAGGTGGTATTGTTCCCATTATTATATTTGTAGATTTTGATTATATAACATTTTAGTCATGATTAAAGAATATCTATTTTCTTTTTTATTCTTTTTTTAACACGTTGCTCATTATATCTGTCACATTTTTTCTCTATTTTTTTTTATTTTAATCACCTCAAAATAGGCTAAAACATTTATATGCTCCCACATTTTTTTATTAACTAATTTTAAAGAGATTAATGTTGAGATAAAAATATTTGAGGAATGAAAAGAGACCATAAATTATGTAAACATTAGATGAATAGTATAATTGTTTATATACATATTGGGGATTGTCTTGAAAAAAAAATACCCATATTTTTCTGTTGTCTTACTCAAGATATTATTGAATACATACTTAATATGAAACCTCTCCTAACAAATATTTGAACAACGGCTCATAGACCTTTTTGTTAGATTCAACTCATAGTGATACTTTATTTTTTTCTTCACGTAGTATTTAAAATTGATTTAACACACTATAACATACGTCTTAAAATATAGTCTATAGTTAAAATTCACTTAAACCATACATATTTTCATAACATTCAATGTTTTGAATAATTTTACTGATTAAAAACGGTTTAATCAAAATTAGAAAAAAAAAAAACAAAAAACAAACATGTACTGGAATGTCCTCTAAATCTTGTGGTAATTAGGAATTATAACCAATAGCACCCAACGACAAGATCCTTTGTTCATAAACAAGCACCGATGGATCATTTGTTCCTTTTTTTTTTTTTTCATATACAGTCACAGCAGTAGTTAATACAGATGAAGCACTATATATCCTTATTTGCTACAAAAAAAAAATGAAATTAAATTGAGGGCATATTTACAAAAAAAATAATTATAAATAATTTTAAAAGAATAAAATAAAATAAACTTATCTATAGGTTAACATTAACTCAGGACCTTATAAAGTTCTTGTGTATGGAAAATTTTACCTAACTGAGAAAATAAAATTTTTCAAAACATATTTTAAATAAAATTATATTTTTATAAATCGATTGATGTCCATATTTTTATAAATCGACTGATGTCATGATCGAGTTTAGATCATAAAATATTTAGGTCAATCGCGATGAATCCTTAGACTTGTAAGACTTAACTTGTCCAATACCTAAAGTATGGTTTGACTCTTCATCTTAAAAGGCTTGAGCCTTGGGATTGTATACTCTTACTTAACCTAATCTCCTATTAAAAGAGAATATAATTCATTTAAAGATTTAGTTATAAAACCTATTAATCATTAATAAAGACATTAAATTAAATGATATTTGTTAAAATTCAAAAAATGTAATAGCGACTAATTAGAACTAATAATAAAATATATCTCTGAAAACAATGATAGAACTAATAAAATACATCTTTCAGTGTAAATAAAAGAACAATGCTAGGTGCTCTAACTAGAAGTACTAGAAATCGAGTCAGACATTTTTAATTAGAATAATTTAAATATATTTTGATAGACACTTTTAAGATTAAAACAGTGGTGAAGTTTCAAATTTCAAAGTAAAAAACTATTGTGAATTTCAAACTTCAAAATGAACTATAAAGATGCCGAATTTGAAGTTGAAAAAAAATATAAATTATGAAATGAGAGATAAGAAAAATCATAATCAAAATCAAATTGTCAAAAAATAAAGAGAAGAAAAGGACACAATTTAAAGAAACAAATTTCTACAAAAGAAAATAGCAATTAATTTAATTTCAAAGAACCAAGCACAAATTTGAATGCACTTTCCATAGAGATACATACACACAGATGAAGCTAGAAGGTCCGAAAAGACAGAAAGATATAACACATGTGAGGCATACATGAAAGACATAAGTGAGTACAAACCTGTTAACGAAATAGAAAAATATATAATTCAATGGGTGGTTTCACTTATATTCTTCACTTTTCTAAAAAACTGTCAGATCTACAAAAATCTATTTTTGAAGGGAAATTTAATAGGTTAGAATACCAATAAAAGAAATATTTTGAAGTGAAAAAAAAAATGAGTGAGTACAAACATATTAAAGAAATAGAAAAATATATAAATTCGAGATTGATTGATTTAAAACTTTGTCAGATCAACAAAAATCAATTTTTCAAAAGTCAAATTAATGTTTAATCAGAGAGGTTAAACAACAGAACAAAGAATATAATATTTCTTGCTGTACACACACACTTTAGCCAAACAAAAAAGACTAACAAAAATAATAACTACGAAAATGTTAACGTTGAACTAAAATAATAACTATGAAGATGACAAAGTCACAATAACTCGCCGCTACAAATCCCTGCAACCTTTTATGTCGGTAGCAGTGTCATGCTTCGGTCTTACCGGTTTTGAATAGGGTTTGGACCACTGGGAACTTCATGAGCCTTAACTCCAAATTCTGTACGACCACTCTTCGATGAAGAACCCTTATTGTGGGGTTTAAGAGGGTGCAAGTTTATGGCAGAAATAGTTGGTTCTGATGATTTAAGGGGTTCTGAGAAAGCCATTGCATATGGGTGGGGAAAATTGAAGAGAAGAAGGAGAAGGAAGAGAAAGGGGAGAAATTGGAAGAAAGGGTATGGATTTGAGAAGGGTCTAGAATGTGTTATAGGTTGTGCCATGCAATTTGAGAGAAGAAACGAACCCTAGAACCCAGAAAGGTTCAATGGCATGAACCAGTTAGCAGCAAGGCTAAGAAAGAAGATAAAGTGGACAGAGAAAAAGGAAGTGAAGAAGAACTTTCAGTGTAAAAAGTTGATTGGAAAGGTCATTTCGAAACTCGATGCACTTCTGTTTGAGAAAAACATTGCTCAACGTAACATTGAAGTTTGATAAGAGACTTATATATATATATATATATATATATATATTTATGAATTTACCACAGTCTGTGTCAGGAATTATTTAACCAGGGTTAAACCTAACTCTACTACGACTTGAGGGATGGCAACAGTGTGTCTGAGAGTTAAGTAAATATTTAAAAATAAAATTTAAAATAAAAATACAAAATATATGATATTGTTGATTAAAAGTTGAGTGTTATCTAAAATTATATTTATTTTTGATTGATTTAGCGATTTTTCTTTAATGTCGAAACAAAGGCAGAAAATATCTACTTATACGAGTTTATTTGTTGTCTATTTGTAATGAAAAAAATTTAAAATTTGAATAAATGAGTTTAGATGGTTACAATGATTTTAATGTTGTCAATAACTATATATGAATTATTATTTTTTATTAATTTCATTGTTCAATAATACCTATGTATTAGAAAAGTTCAACAGTAAAAAAGGTAAATCATCCATAAGTTTCTTCCATGTATCAAAATGTAATATTATTGGTAATTGGAACTTTTAATTTAATAATTTGAACTCTTATTTGGCGTGTGATCACATGTAATCAAGCAAATATATCTTTCACTTGTCATGTTTCTGTTCCTGACAGGGACAGGGTCTCTTGCCATGGCAGGTAGAAGGAGTGGTCCTTTTTCACGCCAACTAAATCAAAGCTACTACTGCCTCCTTTTGCAAGATGTCAGGCCAAGTCTTACCCAGACAGCCAGAGCCCTAATTTCATAACTAATTTAATAACATAATAACTTATAACTAAAATAAATAATAGAAAAATAAAATAAAATAAACAATAAATAATAAATAATTTTACGAAAGGAAAGAAAATTTAAAATATTACCGTTGAAAAAGTAAATATTTTCTCTTGAAAACTGAAAAAAAATTAATAGAAAAAATCTTAAAATTGTGTTTTGATGGAGGGATGAATTTGAAAGAAAGAAAAATGATGGATTTCATAAGAAAAAGTGTTGAAAGTGGAGTTGTTAGTATTGAGAAAAAAATAATGAAAAATAAAGTGAAATGAAAGAAATTTTTATGAAAGGTTGTGAGTGATGTCATAAATTTGGTTGATAAATTGCTTTTAATTTATTAGTATTGTTCTTGGATGAGTCTTGAAGGACTTATCGCTTGAACTTCAAACGGTTGTTGTAGGTTTTCAATCAATTTTTTAAATAGGATAAAAAAATATATCTTTTTTTTTGTTTTACCACATTATTTATAGTAGTGAAAAAATGGTTTTGATGTGATTGATTTGACCTTTGATGATTTTCAGTATTGTTATTGTTAGAGATATCACGTGATTGTGTTTGGAGGGAAAATTATAATATAAAATGCTTATGTGGCCGAGTAGTGTCCAACCCATGCTTGGTTGGAAACATCTCGAGCCTCATTTATTAAGTCATGGCTAAGTGCTTGGTCGCAAACATCTCAGTCCATAGTACATTAGCCTCCTAAGCTCGACGTGATTTTTGGTTAGGAGAGTTTTTGAGGTGTGAGATTTTTTTCTAAAAGGAAAAAAATTACATCCTTTCTCTATTCATCTGCTCATGGGTTAATTAATGTGATTGATTAGGTTTTGTCGTAGACGACCAACTAGGTATAGACCTTCTTCTTACACTGTTGCCCCCAAGCCTAAGACATTGTTAAAGGAGTTTAAAGTTGAAATGGGCTGACGTATGCTTTAAATAGGGAGTCAAGTCATGTGAATCCAATGGTTAGAAGTCAAAAGGTCACAAATTTTGAATGTCACTTCCCCGTGATTATAAATAAAGGTAGCCCCCCTCCCACAAAGGTCACTTGTGTTCCTCTTATTTGTCCAGTATTCAAGATTTGATATCTAAAGTAGTGGCTAGGTGCAGAAAGTATATTCTTTACTAAGGTAATCATGTCTTCTTTGTTTGGCTTTTCCGAGTCTATTGGTAGTGTTTTTGAGGGGTCTGTTGACCAAATAGGAGACACTTTGTCATCAAGTGTCAGCATGGTGAGAGCATATGAGGTTGATGTGGTTGAGAACTCACTGGAGGAGGTCACTGTAAGTGATGCCCCTCGTAAGGATGGGTATGAATGGGTCGGCCCAAATGTCACTAAGCAGTTTTCCAGGTATATTGGATAAAAACTTTAGAATCTTTCGTAGCTAGTGTAGGCATTGTCAACCTTGGTACCGAGGAGGGGGCAGTAGTGATCAAGAAGTTTTCCTCATAGACAATGTGTGTCATGGCCAAGAGGGTCATGTGTCTGACTTCTTCTATATGTATGCTTGTTTTTTCACAGATTCTCATGTCTGTCTACCTTTTCATGAGTTCACTATGGGTGTTTTGTGTACTTTAAATGTAGCGTTGATGCAACTACACCCTAATTATTGGTTTGCTCTTTGGTCTTTTTGAATTTTATGCGTGATGTTAGGTCTTTGCCCTTCTCCCCAAACTTTTCTTCATCATTATAGTTCCTAGCTGGCTTCTCCAGTCGACTGGTTGTTGTTAATAAGTTAGTCAGGGTCTACTCTCCTTTCCCCTTATACAATATCCTACAAAAAGTTTAAGACTAGTTTTTCCAAGTAATTATCGAGTCTATCAACCGTAAATATTTTCTAATAGGGATACACTCAAATTTCATTTTTATGAGATCTTGTTTGTTACCACTTTTGGCGGAGGTTTCTATGACCGAGGATGACTAGAAAATTTTTGATAAGTTTTTGAGGAAGATGCCTACCCGAAAAAATCCTTAAGGTTTACATGTCTACACAACAATGAGTTGATTTGAGTGGTATGTATTAATTTTTTTTTGTGTTGTTTTTGGTCAATTTTAACTTCGTTGAATTATCTTGTGGTTTCCGGGCTTGATAGCTCAGTAAGGTCCTAACTTCTTGGAGAATTTGAAGAAGATTCGCTTAGAGAAGGCCAAGAGGGCTAGGGATGCGACTATTGAGAGGTTGATTAGTCTAGCTGGGCCTTTTTCCTAGCCACCTATCATAGATCTTGTCCCTCCACCATTTGAGAAGAATCACAAGAGGAAGGGAAAAATGAAGAAACACTCCTCTCCCCGACGATCGCTAAAATGGGGTCAAGCCACAACCTCCAACGCTGGGACAAGTAAAGCTATTCAGCCCTAGCTATTGGTCATGTACTTAATAGTGAAGCCTCCCGTGAGTCGGCCAAGGAGGTTGAAAAATTGAAGAGAGAGTTGGCTGACTCAACATATTCCTTGAAGTTAGCTTTGGATTCTAACGATTCTTTAAACAACCAAGTTAAGAAACTGACTGTAGATGTGGTTGCTATAGAGGCCGAGACCGAGACATGGAAGATACGCTGCTACGATTGGTAAAAGAGAGATGAGTTCAAGTCAAATGACATGAAGGAACTCGAGGAGAGGCTTCCCAAAATGTCCTTGGCTCGGGGATGAGGTCGTCTCCATGAAAGCCACTCTAAAATAAGAACTTCCAAATTTGAAAGATTATATCCTTGGTATACATGTCGAGGGGTTTAACTAGGTGGTGCGCTAGGAAATACTTCTATACGGGGTGTCAGTTGATGACAATGAGTTTGACCTTGGGAAGAATATCTTTCAAGGTCGATTGGTTGTGATCGAGGACGTACCTACCTCAATAAATGCGTCTGATATGGAGATGGCTGAGGGGGACCTGGTGGTGATGGTTGACGAGAAGGCGATGGTGGTGGATGAGGCTTATAAACATGCTAAGTAGTATATTTTCATGTTATGGTTTTTTGTATCTGCTAACAACATGTCTCATTTTTTTGTAAAGTATATACTGCTTTGTGATCGACCCATGTTAATGGAATATTTTCTTACTCTTGTGTCATAATATTTTGCCTATTATCTCAAGGTGACTGATCTTGTTAACTTATATCATATCGCATATGTTGTATGTCGATATGTTACTAATTCAAACATTCTTTTTAGTAATGTGATTTGCTTTGTCGCTTTATCTTGCTTTGGGCAAAGTTATTTACCTTATTTACTATTAAGTATATGTCGAGTACTATTTGAATATATTCTATATCTTACCCACTTCTCGCTTATACCAAATACCATTCGCGTGTTGTAAATAGGTGCTGACGAGTTTATTTCATCTTGATATTTGAATAACACGAGAGGGCTTGCATTAGAGCAAGGCTTTCTGCCTCAGTTATGTGTATCGACATGTTTGTTAGGTTTCAAGGGACCTGGAAGGGATCATATTGAAGCGAAACTTCCTTACCCGGTAGTAGGCAATGAGTTTTTATCTATACATTCATGATAAGAAGAGAATTTCGAAGAAGTAACTTTTATTCGAGCCACGTTAAAACCTTCTCGGCAAAAATCCTCCTTTCGAAAATAAGACCGAGTGAGAAAAGAGTGCTCGAATACATTTAGTTAAAATAAAATTTAAGATGTGACGCATTCCACGTCCACGGCAACCTTCTTTAAGAGGTATTCTAACCAATATGCTCCATTCCACGTTGCGCCTTGAACTTTGAAGGGGCCTTCCCAATTTGCTGAAAAATTGCCTTCATATTTCCTTATGTTTCTTCTCATACACCACACTTAGTCTCCTGGATGAAAGCTCCTTGGTACCACCTTAGAATTATATATGCGTGTTGCTCTGGTCTTCTCTGTCTTTTCTCGGATTCACGCTTTATCCCTCAATTCATTGATCAAGTCTAGATTTGTCATTAAGCTTCTCATCAAACATTTGTCTTTGTAAATTTGGTTCACCAACTTGGATTGATCATGACGTATGTTCCATAGGTGAGGCTAAACGGTGTTTGATGACTGTGGCGTGCACTAATATGCCTACAACACTTCTAATAGCTCCTCAATCCATCTTCCTTTTGTGCCTAACCTTTTCTTTAATTCGTTCAATATGACTTTATTAGTTGCTTTGGCCTGTCCATTAGTTCGTGAGTGCTCGATTGAGCTTATGATTGAGCGTAGGCTGAGTCCATTATAGAATTCTATAAGGGTTTGGTCGATGAACTGTCTATCATTCTTTTAGACAAACTTTTGGACATTTCTTAGTGTGATGGAGGCAAGATGATGGATTATGCTCCAATCATCTTGGATAGTATAGTCTAGATTTTAATTGGGCCATGTATTGGGCTTTTTTTCCATCTGTCTTTTATTTTCGGTTGGGCTTTATTGTATTTGTAAATAGGAGATAACAAACCCATTTGCATTCTTTGATGGAGGCTTATCATTCGTCCAACTTTCAAATTTGTGAAAAGCCATTCAATACTTACAACAACAATTTAGCCATGCAGATTACATGTGAAGTATTCCTTGGCGTGAAGAGACTTTTCCTCGAATATAACACTCCCTATTAGATACAACAAAGCATGTGGAACTTGCATTGATCATGCAATGCTCCTTCTTGGATATAGCAAAGCATGTGACACATGCATTTAATTAGTCATAACACTCTTCTTTGTACATGCAACATAAGAAAGTTCCAAAACACCCATTAAACTGGAAGATGCGCCTATTAAAGCACTTAGGCAACATTTTCAAAAGTGGTCAACTCAACACATGGTTAAGGGGGACTACACACATTTTTTCACATGGAGATTTATCCACTAATGCGGTGACAACTATGGAGATCATGACAAGTGGAAGCAGGTGATTAGAGAGCAATAAAGAGTGCATAAGACATTAGGGTTATCAAAGGTTTCTCCGTAAGCTTGCTAAGTCTATAAATAAGCATGTTAGGCATTGTAAATGGGAACTTGATTGAGCTAATGAAATGTTGTAGAAATGTATTCAACTTCATTTGTTCTTGGGTTCATTCTTGTTAGTTTCTCCTAGAAGACTAGCTTAGAACCATTGAGAGTTGGCTTAACCTTTCTCAATTTCCTTGTTCCATCTACTTCAGTCGTCCCATGCATTCATCTTCACAGTCTAATTGCTTCCGCTTGCAAGTCACCACATATCAGTGCTTACTTGATTCATTCATGCAAGTCCACCTTCATTTTGTCTAAAAAATAAAGCAACACAAAACAAGGATTCCGTCACATGTGGCTCGACCTCTATCCATTTGGTAACGTAATCTACAGCTATAAGCAAGAACTTGCACTGCCTTTTCTAGGACTCAAGGGCCCAATTATATTCATTCCCCATCTCGCAAATGGGCACGATGTATTGATATGGTGCTACACTTCGAGTTTGGTATGTAGCATGTTTTCGAATTCTTGGCACTTTTGACATTTTCTAACATATTCACCACAATCGTTCTACGTATGTGACCAATAATATCTTGCTCAAAGAGCTCTCACAACTATGTTGTGGCCTCCTAAGTCAAGAACACATGTACTCTAGTATAACACCTTAATGATGTACTTGGCCTGCACTCTTATAACATATTTTAGCAGGCGCTGAGCGAAGCTTCTCCTATATAATTCTTAACCGACTAGCACATATCAAACACATCTATGCTTCATCGAATTCTCCTCTTTTTTGTCACAAACTCCTTCCTTTATATACATGATGATGAGATTTGTGCAACTAGGTTCTTTTACTTTTACTGTTATACTCTCATCAATTTGGGTTATGGTGGGTGCTGAGACAATCTGTTGTATGACCTAGTGGTGGTGATTTTTCTTCTAAGTACTAGCTAGCTTGGACAAAAAATTGGCTTGTTTATTTTTTTCTCTCTTGATGTGCTCAACCTTCATTGTTTTGAATTTGGACATCATGTTAAAAACTATGTGATAATATTGCATCATCATAGTATCCTTTACTCAACACTCTCACGTAAGGTGACCAACTGTCAACTTCGAATCACTTCAGCATATCACCTTTTCGGCTCCCATGTCCTAGGCTAGCTCTAGTCTTGAAATGAGTGCTTCGCACTCGACCTGATTGTTGGTTGTTTTGAACTCAAATGTAGGGATTGTTCAATCAGGAGTTGACCTGGTCATTCTAGGATTACACCAGTTCAACTTCCATTAGCGTTCAACGATCTGTTAACATAATTGACTCAACTTCTTTCCTTAGTTTCCAGCTCAAGGCTCAATTCTACCATGAAGTCAGCCAAGCACTGAGATTTGATAGGACCCCTCGGCTTATACTTTAACCCATACTCAGAAAATTCAACTGACCATCCTATCATTTGTCCTGCTAAGTTTGGTTTGGTGAGAACCCTCACAATGGGGTAATCAATTTTCATTATGATGGAGTGGTTCTGAAAGTAAGCTCGCAAACACCTTGCAGTTTTGGCTAGGGCTAACACCACCTTCTCAATGGTTTGATACCGCCTTTCGACGTCTTGTAGTGTTTGATTAACGAAGTATACAAGTCTTTGCTTTTTTTTTTTTTATCTTTTGCACTAACAATGGGTTGATGGCGTCATTAGATATCGATAAGTACATAAGGACAGGTTGGTTGAGGATAGATTTTTATACACCGAGGGTGATGCCATGAACTACTTGGCTTGTGAAAACATCTCTTTAAACTCCTAACTCCGGAGGAATCTGATTGTCTTTCGTAAGAGCTAGATGATTGGTTTTGATTTTCTCGACTAGCCTTGGGATAAATTGTGACAAGGTCATTAACTTCGCCACCAACTTCTAAACTTCTTTGACGTTTTTCGGGATTCGCATGTTAATTATGGTCTGGAACTAGTCAAGATTGACCTCAATTCCCCTATGCATGAGCATGAATCTGAGGAACTTTTCTACCTGAACCCTGAACACACATTTATCAGAGTTTAATCTCATGTTGCCTTTCCTTAATGCTTCAAAAACCTCAGCGAGATCTGCTTCATGTTGCCCACATGAGTAAGATTTTACGATGATGTCATCCACATAGACTTCAACATTTATGCATATTAGGCCTTTAAACACTTTGTCCATAAGTATCTAATATGTGGCACCTGCATTCTTCAGGCTGAATGACATTACTTTATAATAGAATTTTTCCTTGGGATGCATGCGAATTTGATTGTAGCTAGAGTAAGTGTTCAAGAAGCTTAGCATCCTGTGTCCTGCAACCTCGTCTACCAGTCATTTTATGCTTGGAAAGGGTATGCACCCTTGGTGCAAGCTTTATTAAGGTCGGTGCAATTTGTGCACATCCGCCATGTTTACGAGCTAGGTGGTGTACTTTGCTTCTCGAATGAATCTTGCCTCTAACAGTTTTTCTACTTCTTCTTTTGTTGCCGCTTTCTTTTCATCTCCAAGTTTTCTTTTCTCCTGGGCAATTAACCAAGCATCTTTGTATACAAATAATTTGTAAGTAATGACTTTGAGGTCTACCCCTAACATATTAGTTGTTGTCCATGCAAACATGTCGGCATTTTGCAACAACACTGGTTAGATCTTGCTTGCTTCTTCTTCTTTCAAAGAGCTCCCTAACTTAGTACAATGATCCTCATCTTGGAGAGGCACCTTCATCAAGTTCTCGTCAGGCTCCACACGAATGTCATTAGTTTGTGGGTCGAGGTCGGTAACATTCATTGTGTGTTTTTTTTTTAAGGTTTCTTTCTCGACTAATCAAGTGTTCATAATTTGAGCTTTATTATATCCCTTAATTTATCTTATAGTGTTTGTTATAATAAAAAACCCATATGACTTTCATGTCATGAGATCGTCTAAGAGCTCATACCTTCCAGTGACTTAACATAAGCGAAATCATCATAATTCAAAGTTGTTTGAAAATAAACAATCATCATATCAGATTATAGTATGAAGTCAATTGAAAATAAGTGACCATCATCATAACTTGAAGCTGTTTGAAAATAAACAACCACTACATCGGATCATAGTAGTCATTTAAAAATAGGCGACCATCATCATTATCTAAAGCTGATTGAAAATAAACAATTACCACATCGAATCTTAGTACAAAATTTTGTGAAAATATGCGACCATCATCATAACTAGAAGTTATTTTAAAATAAACAACCATTACATCAGATCATAGTACATAATCATTTTGAAAAAAAAACGATTATTATCATAATATGAAGTTGTTTGAAAATAAACAACCACCACATCTAATCATAATACGAAGTCACTTGAAAACAAACGACCATCAAAATATCTGAAGTTGTTTAAGAATAAACAACTATCACATCATATCATATTATGAAGGCGTTTGAAAATAAGTGACCATCATTGTAATCCAAAGTTGTTTGAAAATAAAGAATCATCACATCGTATCGTAGTATGAAGTTGTTTGAATATAAGCGATCATTATCATAATCCAAAGTTATTTGAAAATAAATAACCATCACATTGGATCGTGGTATGAAGCTGTTTGAAAATAAGCGACCATCATCGTAATCTAAAATTATTTGAAAATAAACAACCATAAGATTAGATCATAGTATGAAGTTGTTTGAGAATAAACAACCATCAAAATAATTCGAAGTAAATGACCATCTCATTTGATAAATATTTAGAAAACAATCTTGATCAAATTAATCTGATGAATATCTCAAAACTTAGTTGCTAAATATGAATGCAAGTTGAAAAGGAAATCATACTCATATATAAGGCAATCAAAACATTTTAAACGTTTCACATGAAGCGGTGACACTTAAGTGTCGTGTCTAAGAGAAATGTGACATAAAAAATGTTGTTAAAAGATGAAAACGTTTTGCAGAGGTAAAAAACTCATCATTAATACTGAAAACCCCCTGATTAATGTATATTGGGAAATACAGTATTATGAGACACGTAATACCGACTAAAAAAAAACTGAATAAACTCAACCCTATGAGAGTCACAACATCAACTTCAGAAGATGGTTGTGAAAGTGCAACCTCGAAACTCGTTACTTAAAGTTGAGCACTAATACTCGTCATCTCTCAAATCGGTCCATCTGCACCTCATTCATGGATTTGAGCTTGGGAGGCTTATATACCTACACATATCCATGATATACAAAGATACACATAATGATATAAAATCCAATTAGATCATATGCAATATGTAATCCAATCAAATTAGATGACCCAATCAAATCAGATGCAACCATCTAACTCGAATATTTATTCACATATATAGTAATAATTGATAATTGATTTTTATTCATTATTTATATTGAATATCTTTTGAATACCTTAGCTCATGTCCAAAAGTGTTTATTAATATAGATCAATTCCACAAAAATTACTCACCCAATTCTCATACTTATATACTTATAATTTTTTTTGTTCTTACTTGGTTTGAGCATCAAATAATCTTTTGCATGTGAATCTCCTCTCCTCGTCTTCAACAACTTGACAATCAACCATAAAAGGCATAAATTCAACTTTCTAAAAATATTAATTTTTTCACATTAATGGTATGTTTGTTTGAACTGATTTAATGTTTAAGAAAACAGATTTGAGAGGAGGAAGTATGTTTGCATATATTGATTTAAGTAGAAGTGCAGGCACAAAAAAGCGGTAGCGTTTCTGTTGGTCATTCTCCCTAATTTTAGTGGAAAGAAAAAGAAAGTACTGTAGCACCTAGTGCAATTACAAATCTGCCATTAATTTTTTTTATTTCATTTATATTATAATAAAATAAATATGATTAATTATATAATATAACATAATAATTACTAAAATAATAACAATTGTAATAAAATTATAAAATAATAATAAAAATAAAAATATTAATAATTATAAAAACAAAATACTAATAATATTAATGTTAAAAATTAAAAATAATAACAAAAATAATAAAATTATAATATAATAATAAAAGTAATAATAGTAAAATTAAAAATTATAACAATAATCAAAATAAATTTACAAACTACTAATGATATTAACGAAAATAATTTAATTTTAATTTTAATTTTTATTTTAAAAAATTAGTAATATCATAATTTCATCAATTAAAAAATAATATTTCATCAATCACACATAACCAACTAATCATATTTTATTTTAAATTAATTTTAATCACAAAAATATATTTGTAATACTACAACTTTATCTACTAAAAGAATTTTATCAATTACACCTATCATTCACAAACTTTTGTATACTTTCCTTTCATTTCTCACTATCTTTTCCTTAATCCAAACACACATACTTTTCACTCACTTTTACCTTAAATCTATTCTCAAATTCAAACACACCCTAACAACATGTTTGTTTCATATGATAGAAAATATTAAGCGAGAAAAGACGAGTGAAGCACGAAAAACAAAATCAAAATGTATGAAAAACAAGAAAAATTTGCTTCTTAAACTTTCTTCGCTCAAATGCGAAGATTTGTGAGAAAACCTTATTTTATAATTAAATAAAAAAGTTAATTTGATTATAATTAAATAAAGTATAATAAAAATATTTATTCTTTTATTTTAAAATAATAAATAATTAAAAATATAATAATTAAATTTATAATAAAATAAGAATTTTAAAATCATTAACAAAATAAAATAAAATAAATATTTTGTTATATGTTTTATGTTAAATACATAAATAAATATAATAAACCTATAGAATATTAATAAAGTTAAAAAATATTAATAATAAATTTATAAAATAATAACAGAAATAAGATAATTATAAAAATAAAATACTAATAATATTAATTTTATAATAAAAATAATAATAAAATCATAAATAATAAGTACAATCATAAAAATAATAAAATTATAAAATAATAATAAAATTAAAATAAATTTATAAAATACAAATAATAATATTAATAATAATTTATTTTATTTTTAATTTTATTTATAAATTATATGTAATTTTATTTCATCTTTTATCTTTTTTATCAATTTATCTATCACAACACTTACAAATTTTTATAAACTTTTACTTTATTTCTCATTATATTTTTCTTAATCCAAATATATTCACTTTCACTTCAAATCTAATTTTTTTCACTCTCTCAAGTTTATCCTTCAATCCAAACACACATTAAGAAAAAGTCATGCTCCTTTTTGATAAGACGAGATATATTAAACAAATAAGACTTTGTATAAACGTTCCAAAGTTTTTTAATAATTTAAATTTAAAATGTATTAATTAATTGATATATTAATAAATTATCAATTCAAAAAGCTTTTTTTCTTCCTATTCAACTAATATAAAATTAATAAATAATAAGATTCATGCAATTTTATCATTTCAAATAAATTTTAATAAAATAAATCGTTAAAGGGGTATCTCTAAAAAAATCTCAAAGTAGTGTTTGTTTATGTAGCACTTTCGGAACAAGTAATTAAAAGGTATTTCTTTTTTACTAGCTCTATATCTTTTTCCTACACCTTTATACGTGTATAAAAAGTCCAAATTTTTTTTAAGTGTTAGAAAACATTTTGGATTTCAAACTCACTAAATATATTATTATGAATTATGCAATCTGATACATTACATAATTCAAAATATATTTTCAAATATTTTTATTAAACAATTCATAACATATTCCAAATTATTCAACTACAAAATCCATAATTACATTTCGAATTTTATAATTCAGATATATTTCTAAATTATGTAATTTTTTAAATTATATGATCCTAAAATACATTCTAAATTTTATAATGCAAAAATAATTTGAAATTGTATAATTTAAAAATACATTATAAATTACATAAATTATAAATCCAAAAATATATTTAAATCAAATAATTAAAATTATATTTTCAAACTACACAATTTAAATTTAAATGAAAATAATTTCAAATCATAAATTCCATAATATCTTTCCTAGTTGCACGATCCAAGCATGTGCATTTAAAATATTACCAATAGCCGGTGAAAGTGAAAGTTCAGGAAAAATCGAAATCATGGCGCAGAAAAATTAATTGCGTAATTTAATAGTTTTCAGTTTCATAAGATATCTTTACACAAGTTCAGTTCAGATCTTTTAGACAAGTCCAACTGGTGGGGTTGAACAAGAGAGGCACAGCAAGAGAGAGAGAGACAGTGCGTGTTTCCGAAAAAATGAACACTGTACTTTCACCTTCAGCGTTTACTACGTTGTCCAAAACCTCTGTTTCTTTTTGTCCCTTGTTTTCCAATTTTGCTGTTCCCTCGTCTTCCAAATCCTCGCACATTGAGCTTCCCCGCAAAAGGGGTTCTAAAAACACTGGACTTCGCTGCAACTGTAGCATCTGGCCCGGTGGCCCTGGCTCTGGTACATTATGTTCTTTCTTCTTTCTCGCTCTTGCACTACTAGTGATGTTGCTGATGTGTTCTTCAATCATGTGAAGAGGGTTTTTTTTTTTTTTTTTTAATATCAAGTTCTGGTATTCATGGGTAGCTGTTGTTTGAAAAAAAAATTCATCCTTTCTGCTGTTTCTAGTAGCTTATATTGTTACAGAGTTATGCTTTTTCTTTTCTTTTTATTCCTTTGATTTCACAAATGCTGGAGCTATTTTAGATTGCGGATTGGATTCATGGGGACTCAGGAATTACGAGAATTTTCCATTATTTAGGGTGTCTGATTGTGGCTTTGCCTTTTAGATTTTGGAAATCATTTGGTAAGGCTGTTTTCAAAAACTAATTTGTGGATAGTTTGAGAGGGGTAAGAAGATGCAATATTGTTAGGAAAAACGAGTATCAGAAAACTGAAAGTAGAAACCAAAAACAGCTAGATGTTTTGGTTTTTTTATTTTATAACTTAGAAAAACGCATTCCTTTTGAAAACAGTTTTCAAAATATACATTTTTGTTTAATGAGTTTCTTTTTTTTTTTTTTAGAAAATAGAAATCAATTTTGAAGAATAGGAATCAAACAGACCCTTAGTGTATGCATTCAGTTTGCTTTACTTCGTTTCTAATAGTAATGTTTCAAAGTATATTGGGTTAATGATAATCCATTCTCAAGAATTTACTTTTTCACATTTGCAGTTTATGTTTACATACTGGTAAACAAGTAGTTTGCAGGATAAATTAGTCCATTTAAAATTCTCTATCTGTTAGGTGTTTTGTTATATTTTCTTTCTCCAGTTAATAAGTGACTGAATTAAGCAGGTGACAGTGATAGCAGCAACAGAACTATCCTGGATGCATTTTTCTTGGGAAAAGCTGTAGCTGAAGCTCTAAATGAGCGCATTGAATCCACAGTTGGTGAGATTTTGAGCACCGTTGGTAGATTGCAAGCTGAACAACAAAAGCAAGTGCAGGACTTTCAGGTATGGAGCTGTTTTAACTGGCGTTATCTTGTGCTGGATTTATGTAATGTGTTGTATTGTGTCGTATTTGCCTCATGACTTTGTAAACAGTAATGCTTTCCTATTATTTTGTAAATCTATTAATTGGAAAGTTATAATCTGCTTGAAGATTTTGTGTTGTAACATGATCCAGTACGCTGCATTTTGGATGCTTTGACAATTAATGTTTGTTTGTAACTCAACTTTTAGAATATAGTTCAGCCCTTTTATTGGACCTTAATTTTCCAACGCAGGAAAACGTTTGTTATTGTATTTCTAATTTGAAAATGATATTATAGGTAATGAGGACTGTCAGTTGTCCCAATAAACTTATTTCAAAGTCCACTTGTTATCAAAATACATTTTTTTTCTTTTTATTTAGTCTGCCATCACTTTTGTACTCCAAGGTGTTTCGGGCTGTTTGGATTAAGTTACTTACTGGGATAATTATGTACATGAAGACATATTGTTGAGCTATAACATTAGAGGCGTGCTGATCAAGAGTTGAGAAGATGAGTTGGAAAATGAAAGTGGCAAACAATTGAGATGCTGACAAACATTGTATATAGAATAACTAGAATATTGTATTCTTTCTAGACCAAGAATGTGCAACACTGCTACATTCTCTATAAATTAACACAAAGAAGATAGAATATCTCAATAAAATAGGAAAAGAAAGGCTCTTCTTGTCCTTTCTCCAACTGCGAAACAGTGTTTAAGATTGTAAACTCCACGTAAACAGGGGCCAATCTCTATTGGTTGTAATTTTAGGCAGTTTGAGAAAGGAGATGACAAGGCATAAATAATACAAAGGGAAGGACTCGGGGAATCTTTGGTTTTAGAGTGGAAATTATGAGGGAGAGTTTACTATTTTGGAAATCGAATTTCTATTTTGGAAAATTTGTCGCCTGAGCACATATGGAAGTGTTTTCTTCCGGAGCACATTTTGGTTTTTTAAAATTGTCTCCTGTGCACTGTGCACCTGAGCAGAGAAGTTGAAGCAAAAGGCATTACCAGTTTTCTTATTTTTTATGTAAAAACTTCGTAAACTATTTTCAAAAATTAATAGATTTTGGGTGGGAAATTGATTAAGTATTGTAGATTTGTTTTAGAAATTAGTTTTTAAAACAAAGAAAATGAGAAGAGAAGAGATTTATGTATATTGTAAATCTTTGATCTCTGACCTTTTATCATATTGAAACTGGTCAGAAGGTATTCTTTTGTAATGAAAATGTGCCGTTTCCCACAATTCTGGATGTCTTTATCAGTAAATTTCCATGTTTGGCATCTAATTATCTATTCCTGTAAAAGTTAACTCATTGCTATGCCAGTTTTCAAACAATGAAAAGTGAAGGTTGGAATTATTAAAGAGAAATTCTAGAGTTTAGGTGGCTTGATACTAGCTCAAAAAATATTATATATATTGACCGGAGTAAATGTTTTTGATCAACCAATTCCGCAGTTATGTACACATAAAATTTGAAAAATTTTAATTGCTGATAAAAACCACATTTCTTTGGTACCTGCTGTATCCTGCTATTAGTTAGGAATAAATAAAACATTGGATATTTATATTTAATCCATTTAAATGATTGCTTGGTCTTAAAGTATGATAGGCCCATAGTTAAGAGGTATGAACAGGGAAGGAAGAAGGGAGATGAATGAGTAGTGAGTTGAGGTAACAGGCTGCAAGAGTCAGGATTGAAATGAGATGAGAACAGGAAGGGACATGTGTCAGCTGATGATGAAAGGAGAGAGAAGAAAGGGCAGGAATAATAGAAATGTCTCCTTGCAGGGAAGGGGTGTTGCAGGAGGGTTTGCAAATTGTTATAATTATAGAAATAAGGCACAAATCCTTTATAATCAGTAATAAGTAGATTCTATATATATATATATATATATATATATATATATATATATATATATATATATATTATTAGGAATGTTTTCATTTAATCCCGTTATCATATTTTTATCATTGGAGGATATCAAATCTTCTGTATTTTTTGTATTGATTCAATTTTCTTAATATAAATAAAACACTCACATTGTCTTAGAAACACATGTCTTTCTCTTTCCTATAGTTTAACATGCCTCTTGAAAACTGTGTTGGCCCAGTGGATCCACTGTATCTAGTGAAGAGTTTTTGTGTTTTCCCTGGTTCACTCACTGTTCTGGCGACACCTCTGACAACTTTTATAGCGACCGCCAGGTTAGGAACAGACTCTGATCTACACATTTGTCCAAGTGTCAATCGGAAGAAGCCACTCATGCACCTACCCTCCAACATTTCCTTTCCGAATGCAAATCTGCCACCCTTGCTAATGCATAGGAGCTTGTGCATCGGCGATTGCCTTCCGGCCACCCATTGTCGTGTTTGCCTTGTCTGGCCAAACACAACCCTGGTGTTATGTGTTTGCCTTGCCACTTCATTGAACTTTGTTTAGTGCTTTGCTATGTGTTTCTCTGTCCTACGATTAGTTTATTATTATTCTTTTCCCAAATTTCAGCAATGTCTTCTAGCACCTAATCAGCATCCAAAACAGATTCTCCTATATTTTCTAGGTATATTGTTCGTATTGAGAAGATAAATTGGTTTAACTATTCAACTTGGGCTTCCGAAATTGAGTATGGTCAAATGGGTTGGGCTACAAATTCCATATCATTACAATTGCCAGATCTGTTCCTAAAAAAGAATGTGAACAATGGATGAAGATTGATGCTCAACTACATAGTGTTATTAAATCCACTATCTACCCCTAACTCAAACTTATTTTTCATCCCCACGAGATGTGTACATCAATTTGGAGTGAGGTCTATACCCTTTTTACCAGTGTGACACACAATACCTGTATGACGTGTGCCAAGAAATGATTTGAGGGCTCTATGTCTACTTATCTTAGGCAAATTCATGCTATCTTACATGATTTTAATGATCTCTTTCCACCATCTGCAATTGCAAAGAAGGAACTTGAGAATGGCAGTACATTTTTTATGACTCTAGGCTTGTATGGCTTGCCACAAGAGTATGTTGCTACCCGTGATCAAATTTTGGGACCTTACTATGACTTCCACATGATTTGAACTCTTCCGTATTCCTCCGAAGATAAACATAGAGAGACACATACTTTGTCTGCAAGAGAAAATATTGCCTCTGCATCATATGGAAATAGTTCTAGACATTTTCAGACATGTAATTCTAAATATCGTCTGAAGCCCTAAACATTGCCACCACATTAGACATACCATTGATGAAGCTACATGGAAATCCTCTTGTTCACCCTATATTTCCTAGATATCTATTGTTGGGTCACCTGTTACTCCTATATTACCAATTGATCAACCATTCCAACAACATTTGAAGACTTTATCCCATGATGAGACTAACCGATCTACTAGTAACTACCTTTGTGGAACACATTGGTAATTCATCTCCTTGTCTTTATCAATCTCCTTCTCTTGGTCTTTGGGTCATGGATTCTGATGCAACTGATCATATATCTAATAATCGTTCTCATTTCTCTTTGCTTACTACTATTGACAATTTGCCACTTTTATCACTAACTATCCTTTATATATCTAATAATTGCTCTCTTGTGGCTTTGGCACTACCCAACTCCTCTCATCTCTTAGTGTTGACTTTGTTCTTTATATCCCTAACTATCCTTGTATTTTATTATTTGTCACCCTATTAATCTAATCCCATGATATTATCTACACCTTCACTTAAAATAATATTACCTTGCAAGACTGGATATCAGGAAAGATGATTGATGTCATATGAGAGGCACATGGTCTTTGCTATGTCTCTCCGTCACCATTGGTATGTGCATTTGTGGTCGCTCCAATTATGATAATTTAATCACAATTAAGACATTCTTGGTTGACGAAATTGCAAAAGATGGTACCAAGTTTAAAACATTTGTCTAATTAGAATGTGACTCATGTTAATTGGGAAAACATTTTTGCCAGTCTTTCAATAAAAGAGGTTTGTCTCCTTTTTCTTCAGTTCACTTTGATAGTTGGGGTCTTTCCCGCATTGTTACTCCTTTTGATTTTAAATATGTTATTACCTTTTTGGTGACTATTCTAAATGTACTTGGATTTGGTTAATGAAGAATGGATCATAGATGTTTCCTATGTTTAAAACATTTTCTGATGAAATCAAAAACACAATTTGGTGTATTGATATGTGCTTTTCATAGTGATAATGTCCATGACTATCCCTCATCAAGTCTAGTTGTTCATGGCATCCAATGGTATTCTCTGTTAAACTTCATGTCCTCATGCTCCTAAAATAAAATGGAGTAATGGAACCCAAAGACAAACATCTTATTAAAGCTATTTGAACACTTCTTTTTCACCATCATCTTCCTTACCATTTTAGGGGGAATAGTGTTGTAGTAACATGTTATCTCATTAACGAGAAGTCATTATATCTCCTTAATGATAAGGTGCCACCTTTTATCTTTCTTCCTCATTCTCCACTAAAATATGTTCCATGTATTTTTATTATGACATGTTTTCTACTTAGTCTCATGTTTGGTCAAAATAAACTATCTCTTCAGTCATTCAAATGTGTTTTCTTGGGTATCATCATTCTCAAAAAAGGGTATTGATGTTATTTTGATGTCTCTTTCTTTGAGCTTGTGCCGTACTACACCCATTCCTTCTAGTGAACTGCCAACCTTCTTTGACTTATGCTTCTCTAGTACCGCTTTAGGTATATCAATGCTGCTTATTACTTATTGACATTCTAGTGCGAAACCTATCTCCGATACATAATAATATAGTGGAGGCCATGCCTAATCTTTCCCCGACATTATCTCCGTAATCCTGGGTGTTGGTGGTTATACTCTCTAAACTGGTATTGATAGTAAAATTGATAATTATAAAGCTCGCGTGGCTGCCAAGGAATGCTCACAAATCATGTACAAAATTACATTGAAACTTTCACTTTTGTTACCAAGATGACATTTATTTGTCTTCCCTTCTCAATTGCAGCTTGTCACTCGACTCTAATTTAGCATGACATCAAGAAAATATTTCATGTTGTAATCTTGATGAAGAGGTCTAGTTAGAGCAACCTCCTAGATTTGTTACTCAGGAGGAGTCACCTGATATGGTATGACATCTTTGTAGGTCCCTGTAATGAACGTACAAGCACCAATGTAATATTAGAAGAAATATCACAGTAGAAAAAAAAAATATAGGATGGGACAAAACAGTGCTATGTGTATTCATATTAACCACAAAAATTATTCTTAAGAGTAATAGCTATGACTCAGGGAGAATCATAACCTACAGAGCATTCTAGAATTTTAAGAGATGAGAAATAGAGAGAATCCAATATAGACAGAGACAATGTTACACCCTGGCCCCGCCCGCCCCCCCCCCTCTTTTTCCACTTCCACTATTCTTAAATCACGTAGTCATCCCATTTACGGTTGGATATTTTCTCTCTCTCACTCTTATGCGTGTCCCAACTTTTTGTTGCCTGTGCCAGGTGTCCTTTGCCTCCTACCAACTTTGATACTTCTCTTTGCTACTCGGTCCTTCAATCATTCTTCCCTTTACTGTTGAGTCCCTTACCATCCCTATATGGCCTTAAGCAATCACCCTGTGCATGGTTTACGCAGTTTCAGACTGTCAACCAACAATTTGGAATACATAGCGATGCTGATCATTCTCTATTTTACCATCATTGTATATTGTCCAACTAAAACAATATTTTGCTTAACAATTTTCAGACAAGATCTTGGACACTTGATGTATTATTTCCTTGGTATAGACGTACAATTCAAGGATGGTTTGGTCATATGTCAAAGAAAATATGCTCCAGACATTTTAGAAGCAACAAAGATTTTAAATCCTAAGTTTATGGAGTCCTCAATGGATCCGAGTGTCATGCCTGTATTGGACCAAGGAAAACCATATTAGGACCTTGAGAGATATGGACAATTAGTTGGTAAGCTGAATCACTTTATCATGACTTGTCTAACACAACATTGCATCTGGAGTGAGTGTAGTTAGTTAATTTTTAAACTCTCCTTTTCAAGATCATTGGGATGCAATCTTATGGATCCTAAATTATATTAAGAAGACCCCTGGAAAAGGCCTTACATAAGAGGACAAGGGAATTGAGTATTTTGATGTTGATTGACCAGGTCATCGAGTGACAGGCACTCCATTTCAGGGTATTGCATTGTTGTTGTAGGTAACTTAATATTGTGGAGAAGTATGAAAGAAAATATTGTGTCGAGATTAAGTGCAAGAGCAGAATAAAGTTAGTCACTTGGGGCTTATATGGCTAAAGCAATTCCTTAAAGAGCTTAATTTTGAAGAAAATTCCCATATTCGTCTTGTATGTGACAACCAGACAACATTACACAACATTACACTGTAATCTTGTCTTTTACAAGAGGACCAAACATGTTGAGTTAGACTCTCATTTCATAAGAGAAAAGCTGAAGTCTAAAACACCACTAGATTTGTGAATTCTAGTGAATAGTTGCTTTACATATTCACCAAGTTGTTAAGAGAACCAAGGATGGATCATATTATATGCTCCAACAAAGGGAGGGTGTTACAATTATAGAAATAAGGTCTAGATCCTTTATAATAAAAAATATTTAGGTTATATATGTATTATTAGAAAGTTTTAACTTATTGTCGTATCATATCTTTATTATTTGAGGATATTAAATCTCTATTTATTGTTTGATTCTGCCTTTTCAATATAAATAAAGTACCTGTGTTATCTAGCTTCTCACACATAAATTTTATATTTTGAGGTTGATCAATGCCTTTGCATTCCACTTTGTAGCTTATACCACTTTCCCTCTAGACGTATATACCTGTCTGTTAGCTGTTAGAAAATAATAATCTTCATGCAGGAAGATGTGTTGGAAAGAGCCAAAAGAGCAAAGGAAAAAGCAGCACGTGAAGCTATGGAGGCACGAGGACTCGTTTCAAAGTCTGGAGTTGAGACTAAAGTTGCAGATTCAGTCAATTCTGAAACTTTAAATTCTGCAATAGCTCCAGTCATTTCTGTTCAGTCTACTGATGCACCTGAAACAGATACCAAATCTGCCAGTGAGGAGAAGCCTATTAGTTCAACAAATGATGAATGATCCATCCTTGTGTATTTGGCCCTCAACTTTTGACTGATTTATACTGAATCTGCTTCATGTTTTATTTTCTCCAATTAAAATATATTATCTTGTTTGATAGATGCATAAGAACCTTTTCATTATTCCATCTTTTTCTTCTGGATAATATATACATATACATATATATATATATATATATATATATATATATATATATATATATATATATATATATATATATATATATATATA
>Ga0209700_104453_pt1 | contig 25217 bp, 8 predicted proteins | sample SiratroredBW_FD_187528 | JGI IMG/M metagenome (GOLD analysis project Ga0209700, IMG submission 187528) | Root nodule microbial communities of legume samples collected from California, USA - Siratro red BW (SPAdes) (version 2) | ecosystem: Host-associated > Plants > Roots > Nodule | place: USA...
TATATATATATATATATATATATATATATATATATATATATATATATATATATATATATATATATATATATATATATATATATATAAATCAAAAACTAATACAAAAGAGTTGGATAGATTAAATTCAATTTTAATATAAGAAAAGTTTGGTCACTTACGATGATGAGGACTATATCAATTACACAAAAAGATCAAATAGAGAAAGAATTAAGATAGAATCTTCCTTTTCCATATGACACTAATATTTTTCTAGCTCTCTAGATTTTCTCTTGTTTCTTAATATGCTTAAGTGAAAATAACTCAAAAATAATCTCAAGAGCCAGCTTTTCATTTTTTATGATTTTACTCAAACAACAATAACTTAATTAAGCAATAAGTGTCCTATAATGTTATCCTATTTAATGGTAGCTTGCACGAAGGTGAGAAGTTATTCTTGCCTTCTTGGTTGCATGAACAACTTCTTTGATCATCATAAATTAATTCTCCCATAGAGCTATACACAGTAAATTGTCTAAAATCATGTATTTAATTTATATTAATTATTAAATTTTTTCTCTACAAATTTTTCACCTCCTCTTTTTTTAGAATTATGTCGCTTTTTACTTTTTAGTTCTTATTAATGTATCGTTTTTTCTTTTAATGTTAGTTTATATTATTATGATGCCGTTCACGAGAATTTTGATAATAATCAAAGAGTGTAATGACAAAGATTAAAAACCAAAATTTGAAATCACAAAGATCAAAATAATAAATATTTTAAAGTATAAAACTAATTTTTTTCTTAATTAATATAAAATTAATTATTTTAAAATATATTTGACTTTAAGAGGAGTAAATCAAAATTATTCCACTCGAAGTTTGGTGGATTTGGTTCTTGAATTTCACATTGTTGCCTCCCACAGGAAAAACATTATACCAAATAAGTGGCCTCTGTGTCTTACATTTCTTATACGACACAATTGTCCTCCTCAAAATGCTCCGATATTATAAAAGGCACGGAGGCTCCCATTCAAAATTACTAGAGTTGTACTCTTTAGTGTTTGACCTATCTTCAATAAAGTAGAAACTACAAAAATATACACAAAATCTCATCAATAAGCCTTTGTTTATTCCAAAAGGTTTAAAAATAAAAACTTTATTAATTAAACAAAAATAAATCTAAAAAATGGTTTAAATTAAGCTTTTTTTATCCAAACACATACATGATTTTTGTTTTTGAATTGTCTAAATTAATAACATTATCAAACCCCACACAACTAGTCGGTCTAATCTGATTCAATTTTTAAAACCAGATAGAGTCGGTTCTTGGTGCAACAGACAATAGTCCCCCTTAGCAAAATAAATAAAGGAACGGTAAACTTCATAAGTAAATAATTTGATAAAATAGGAAATTTGATAATTTGACATCAATAATAAGGATACGTTGAGTAAATGAAAGTGAAATTCGACTTCCTATTCTATTAATTCCCATTACAGCTCCTAAGCAAACTAAATTTGATTTAATTAACTCTACTACAGAGTCTGGCAAATGTAGCAAGTATACATGTTCATAATATACTTGGATAAAATGGAAAAACAACTCTATTGTTCATACATGAATTTAAATTAAACTTGTTATAATCACATCCTCTTTATCATCCTAAAATTTGGCACCTAAATGTTACCAATCTACTTTATGCCACGAAATAGGAATTTTGAAAATGGACCTATGGATTGAGCTTGTTCCGGTCAAACAAAAAATTGAATCCTTGCTTGTAAATGCAATTAAGAACGAATCATATATTATACCAGTGAAAATCCCAATAGAGGACTAATGATCAGAAAGAGGAGCTAAGTTTGTTCCGCCTAAACCCGGAATGACTTTAGTCTGCAGCTTCACTGGGAACATCAGGGCCACGAGGAATCTTGCCAGGATAGTTGGTAGTTGATTCACTTGATCCAATCATACTGCAGGTATAAATACTCAAATGAATTCTCTGCATAAGATTGAATAGAAGTTGTGTTCTGAAAGTAAAATGCTCACCCTCTATCAATGATGATCACGGAACGCAGCTCACAATTAGAAAAGCTGTAAAACAAAATTGTCAATCAGTCCAATGAAAGTCGAACGTGTAGGGCTTGCAAACAATTAGTTAAGGTGACCATATTCACACTATTATTACTAGTTACAATATAAAGTTTTTCCTGAACTTCCGAAGTCTTTTGCATTTTCCCATTTTTTTAATTTAATTTTTGTATTTTAGGTAAACCTATATGTGTGTTAAAATATTTGGTGACCGGTTTAGATGAATAGAACATAAAGTAACATAGATTTATAGATTCTTCGTTATTTAAAGTTTTCGTGGTAGAATCTAAGAAAAGCATGTTTAGTTATAATTAACGAGTGAATGAGGTATCTGTGGTTAAATTTTTTTATCGAGACTTTTACTTGAAAGAGAGATTGGTGGTGTTCAAATGTGCGTTAAGAGTCCCATACTATGAAACAATGGACAAGTTAAATAAGTGAAAAGATCCACAACTTATGGTCTCAGTAGAGGAAATTTATAGTACTTTAACACTTCGAGAGATCATGCCTAACAGAGCGAGAAAAGAAACAATCGTCTTGGATAAAGTGGATGGTCTGAGAGAAGCCCACAAGAAACTCGAGGAATAGAAACGTATAAATATTTTTTTTTTATCTAAGGATGTCAAGTTCTTTGGAAAACAACTTCTTTTTTGAGACAAACCAACAAAAAAATGTGGTGACTCTATGTTAGTGAACCATGGCGATGGGGATGGGGCATGGACTAAGAATGAGGGTGCGATGAGTGTGTCGTATTATTTGGACTATATTGATAGAGAATTTCTAAATAATTAATTTGGATTACATTCAAACAATATAAAATAAAGTCATGAAGATATTTTCTTATGTTTCCTAGCTTTTATTGAAGGATTATAATTGATTATTAGTGTTCAGGAGACATTTTCAAAAGATACCTTATTATTTATTATCCAAGCATATAATAAACCTGAAAATGCTTCTAATCGATTAGTTAAGGAAAATGCTTACTGTTTGCATATTTCACTCTGTATATTTGGGTGACAATCTTTTCCAAAAGCTCGAAGGGTATTAAACAGAAAACTGCTGTGGGTAACAACTGCTATCTCCTTCTCTTTACGTGTCCACAGCCTGAACCAACAGAACAAAATTTTGGGAAAAGATGTCAGATCTTTGGTTGTAACCCTTCTGCTGCTAGATGACAATTGCAACAAATAATTGTGTATAACATATTCAAGCTGGTAGAGGAAAGGCAAGAATGTGAGAACCATGTAAAAAGTAGATTTTGGCATCATTGCAAAGTCACCTTCTCACATTCTTTAAAATCTAAATATGAAGCCACACAAACTGCAAACAAGTGTTTTAGTTGCAATGCAAAAACAAGGTAAAAATCTCAGCAAACAATTGAAGTGATCCAAACCAATACATTTTTTCTTTCTAAATTCCAATTATGCAAATATGAAGGAAGCTTAATTTTAGTTTGCTCAGGCCTCTTTGTTCTATGCCTAACCTTTTGTTCAGCAAGATCAATCATCCTGTTAAATATGCATTGTCATTGACAATAAACATGCATAGAATTATTTAATCCCGCTTACCATTCCAAAAACTTCAGGCCCCTAGCAGAAACTGCTTCTGTCTTCTCTCTGACGTCGGGTTCCCACAAAATGTCTTCCTCACTTTCAATCTAAACAGATTTCATATTAAGCATGGATCTTGTTCAATCATATTATTCTATTTATCCTCTGCCAACCAGTGTGCATCAGAACAAACTTGATTGTTAAAAGAAACACTTACAAATGAAAAATCAATTGCTGGAAACATATTCCGGTACTCGCTGATGGTTCTTCTCTTATCACAAGGATGAACTCCCTGTATTACAAGAATAAAGCATTATATAAAATCATATTATTTTTATAGCTAATGAATTTAAAACGATACGAAGGAGGTATTTCAAAGTTTTCTCCCTCCTCGTCTTAATTTAATCTTGTTGCTAGATACAACTTCATTTGCCACATATATATATATATATATTAAAACAAGTAACCTCTATTAATTGTTTAGCGAAACGGATTGAAAAAGTTTATACAGTGCAAACAGTAGTTTATAAAATAATTCAAAAAAGCCATACTCACTACATACTACAATGAACCAACCAACTTTGGACAGTTCAAAAATTCAGGAGACTTTGTTGAAGATGTCATAATCAGACTTAAAATAAGAACAAACAGGGCAATGTCTGGACTAGCAATTATAACCTTTTAGAGCCGTTTTAAACTCTCAGAAATCTTATATAATGATTTGAAGTTATTCACTGAAGGAACACATAGTAAATGCACAAAAAAGATGAGACTGGCAGACACGATTTTCATCAATTTCCTTGAGCAGTGTTAAAGTTTGAGATGACGGTCAATGGTCTAGAAGCCACATTGTAAACTCAGGTGGTTTATCTGTAATTTCCTGATTTTAGGAAAGAATTTGAGAAAAGGGAATGATTTATGTAAATCAGTTTATTCAATCACCCAAACTGCAAAGCAAGACAATACTTATCATGTAGTATAGCATTTATTTGTCATCCTCATTGCATAGTAACATACTATTTGCTCTCGACAAAGCTCCACTGCTATAAATGGAGGACAGTTTAGACTCGAAACTGCAAGATGATCACTGTGTCCGACATTTTCCACCATAAGAGGTTTTTCACTAATCCCATCAGTGTATACTTCACCTCCAAAGACTCCAACTGCTGTTTGCATGGTCCTGTAATGTTTTAGCAATTTCAATTCACAATAGCTCCAAACACAGAAGGATTCTATTTTCACCAAATGAAAGGCGTTTAAAAAGATTTCTTCACACATACCATCAATATATCATATCAACTAGGTCAAATTCTCTCTCAACATTAATAATTAAACTAAAGAAGCCACACATAAAACATAAAAGATATGGTTGATATTGTTTCTATCTTGTCTTTAATTTAGAGATATTAGAAGTTCCTTCCTAAAAGCCATAGTGTGATCATTATTTAAACGAAAGCAGAACATGGAAGACATTACAATAACAAGAGTAGAGAAAAAAAAAACACATGCACCAATATAATAGACCAGCAGACACAATATGTGGAAATTCAAAAACTAATGTTAGATATTGGTTTCAGGTCAGGCGGCAGAAGAAAACATAACAACCAGTTCATACAGGACTAATCATTAAGACATTTAAGTTTTCACAAACTATATCCTAATATTCAGTCATTCTGGTCAATTTCTGTTGTTATATCTACAGTTGTCTGATGCAGCATATCTTGTCCCTGCTTTGTGAAGGAACTTTTACACATTTCATAAATATGTTTATATAAAACAATAGATAACATACACTCTTTACACTTACGTTACCAATAAACATTATTGTCAGACATGACTCATTGCAAAACTTGTTCAGATGTACATTTTTAGCAATACCTTAAAAGAAATAACAGAAAAAGTGATGCATGTCTCCATAAAAATCAAAATATCCAAATAACAACTCAGTTATACCTTAACAATGGGGAAACCACAACAAGTTCGATGGTTTTCGAAAGTCCAGATGCCTTCACATGTTTTCGCAGATTATCAACCTGACAGAGCCACAAAGCACAATCATTCCACCATGACGTTTAACGATCAAAAATTGACCAGCTAAGGAACTAAGTAGATACAGATCTATCATACAACAACATTGCTATTGACTCATTGTTTCTTTGATAAGAAATCACTTCGAGAGGAATTCTGCCAAACATAAAAACCAACCAGAAATGCTCGAAAACATGACATTAAATAAATATGCCTAGCAATTACCTGGTTCCACCCAAGAGGTGTTAGGTGTGCATCAAAATAATCGTAAGACATGTATTCATCATGGTTCTTCTCTCCTGCAACATTATGAACTCCCTGAGCATGTCTAACCTGTGTACAAATTTTTGCAAGACATTAATGCCATAGAAAGTGATGCAAATGATGAATGATCTCAAGAAGAGTAAAAACTGCACGACAGATAATTGGTCATACCATTTGATCTTATTTTACTTTATTTTGGTCCCTTCTTACCACATCATTTTTAAAATCTTTTTTGAAAATTTAGTTTCAATGCAAGGATTTTAGAAGATCTATACTTTTAAATTTTTTACTTACACTTTAAACATGTACAATCTTTCTGATGAAAAGCATTTTTTTTTTTTTTTATTTCTCAGGACCTTATTATGTCATGTTATTATACTTCAATGTGAATTTTTTCTAAGACCTATATTTTAAACTTAATATTATGACTATTACTCTTGCATTGAAGATGTTCTTATTTGTGTGACGGAAATACTAAGTTTAAGGAATTTAGTCCGCATAAACTGAATTCCACACACTCATCCTTACTTTTTGAAAGATCATAATGTATTAGTGAGGGAAAGCAATAAAAAACTGGAACGAGTCAGTTGTTTTGAGCGGAAAATCTGTGGGTCTGTGATTCGAATAACTTAGAAAGAGAAGGAATGAAACTTCAGTGATGAAGGGCTCGTTGAAAACTGATCTCTGAAAACTAATTAGAACCACTATGTTTTAATCGTTAGTTATTTAAAAAATAAAAAAATGACAGATAAAGCATGTATCCGGTATATGTATGACTTTATCTTATTAGCCCTTTATGAAATAAACGAATAAACCCTAGGCCAGTACCTTCACTGGTTCATTTTTAAAAAATTGAGAAAAACAAATATGATTCAAGGATAAAATAGGAACAAACCAGGTGAACAGTTTTGCAACGGTGCAAAGGATAGAGATTTTGACCTGCAGCACTATCCATACCTGCAGCTACATAAAAAGAAAGAAAAAACAACAAAAAGGAGTTACCTAAAAAGGTCTCACCAAGCCGGATTTATAAAATGCAAAGCTATAAGCACTTGTGAATAGATAACCCAACAAACCAATCGCACAAATCAAGCACGGAAAAGTTTTGCTTAGTCAGCCTTTTTGAAAGAAAAGCTAAGATACACAGCAGCAAATAATTTTAATTTGCTAAGCTGAGTTTCCAAAAGTTGCAAGCTAACACAACAGCATATAGGGGGAAAAGGAGTTAAAAGCATAAGTTCTTTTCCAGCTAAAGAAGAATATATGGCTTTTATTATTACATCTCTACAGTGCAACCAACCTTAGGTGGCTTTGTTGAACGTAGACAATGACCATCAGTGTTGAAATGTAACTTTTCTTTATTTCTTTATTTAATTAAAATATCGGAAGCAAGAGAGATCAAATTGAAGACCACTTAGTCAAGAAGGGTGAAGACACATCTCTAACAGTAAAAGAATAACAACGACAGTTAGGTCGGCCAAACATAATATTGCTATTAACTTCGTCAAAAATAAAATTTTCGTAAATATGATCATAAATCCTTTCAATAATTTCCTAAAATGTTCTTCCTCTCCATCCCTACTTCACAGCATATAATCGTGCGATCTACACTTCTCACCGGTGCCTCAACGTTCTTCGCAGTAAAATAATATGATAAACAAAATAATAAATTAACGAGGATGCCTGTAGAAAATCTGCACGCTCAAGGATCGCTACGGAATAAAGGGATAAACTTTAAAATCGAATCTAATTCTACTCCGTGAGATCTCAAAAATCGGAAACCAGTACTAGAATTTTGGAATTCGGAATCCGAATGGAACAGTAGCTAAATAAATTATTCTAGACGCACATATCCTTAACGTCTTCAACAACAAGTTTTTCCGATCCGACGAAGGAACATTTCCTAGAACAAGTAGCACAAAATCTGTGGTGCGAGCAAGAAAACGAAGTTGGATTGAAGGAATATAAATGATCGAATCGAGAACAAAGGAAGGAAAACGACGAAAACAAAACCGTCGGCATTTGACGTACCAGAAAAAATAACCACGCGACGCTAGAAGAGAGTGTTTCAACTGCAAGGGAAGGAGGGAGCAAGAAATGGGAAACAGAAGCAAATAGCAGAGGAAGCGTGAAGAGTTTTTGATACGAGTGAGAACGAAGATGAAGTGGAAAAGCTAACTTTCTTTTCTTTTCTTTTTTAATTACTTCTTTTCTTTTTGTTAATAGTTTCTTTTATAATTTTAAATTTATTATTCTCGGAACTTTAACGGTTGGTAGTTACTTACCGTACACTTAGAGGGCCGTTCCCTGGGTATCTTCAGCATATTCTAAACCAGTGTCTTAAAAATTGAAAATTCGTCAGTGTAGTAATAATATTAAATATTACATTTTAAATAAAATAAACTTTTAATTTATAGTTTCTTAGCATCGATTTTCAAGTCTAATTTACAACGATTGAAAATTAAATTAAATTATTATTATTATTATGGTTTTATATTTCTGTTGTGATAATATTTTTTTTTTCAATGAAAAGCTATCTATTTTTAAGTACTTAAATTAAATGTACTCCTTAAGACTCATGCTAATAAAATAATTGGTTTGTGTAATGATTGTAAGAATAAGTTTTTAAAATAGTAATCATAATCACATGGAGAGTGGATGGATCCATGTATATAATTTTTAAATAAGCCACGTTTTTTCCAGTTTATATCTAATATTTATTGTGTTTCATATTTTTAGTTTATCTCATTTTATTGTTATAAGAAAATATTACAAACAATCTATTGGGAGTAGGAAAAAGGGTTATCATTTTGTAAATAGATGGAAAACTGTAGGCAAAACCTTTAAGCCGGACACCTTTATCAATTTTCGCTACCTATTTATTACTATATTCTTTTGCCTTCTCTTCTTCTTCTACTTCCCTGAGGAGACAGACATAATTAATATTTTTTTCTGACATTGCACAGAAATTTAAGAAAAAAAATTCCCAGTTATCAAGAACCGAATTCTAGCATATTTTTTAATATATTTTTAACAAAATATATAAAATTAAAATTAATTAATTAAAAAATTTTATTTAAAATTGAAATATGAGTTTTAATAATTTTTTATTATAATTAATTGATAAAAAAATATATTTTTTCGTAATTTTAATTAATATTTTTAAATTTAATAAACAAATTCAAATTACCGAAATAAATTTTAAGATATTTGTAATTTTTTTTAATTATAAATTTTGTTATATGAATAAGTTATTAACTTATTCAATTGTGATGAATTTTATTGATAAAAAATGAAAATTTATTGTTATATTTTGAGTTTTTTTTTCTATAATGACATTTGTATTTAAAATTAGTTTTTATGGTATAATAATTAAATAGTAAATATGAACATGAAATTTAAATTATGTAATAAATTCGTTAATTTGAAGTATATATCTATTAAAAATTAATTTGACAGGATTGCTGTAAAAATTAGCCTTTTTTTCAAAAAAAAAAAATTGTTGTGTGAGTAAAACTTATGCATTGAAAAATATGAATTTTGATATAACGAATTTAGTGATTTAAATATAATTTATTTATTATGTTATTCGATTGCGAGGAAATTTATTAAAAAAATGAAAATTTAGGTAATAATTTAAATTCAATATTTAAGTTAATATTATAAATATAAATTTAACTCTTTTAAACATATTATCAATTATTATTATATTTTCAAATTAAGGTATAACAAGTAACTTAAATAAATATTTAAAATATTGATAACACAAAATATCATTAATTAGAGGATAAAAATAATTATGAATGAAAGTTAAATCGTAAATAAGAAAAAACGAAAAATAGAATTTAAAATAAAATTAGAGTTTAACATTAATGGTTAGACATCATTCTAAACTAATCCAGTCTTTAACTTCAAATCAAAAGTTAGTTTTTAAGTGAGTGTTTCAAACCACTAAATCCACATACTTCATCCATCTCAACTCCAAGTTAGCTTTTACATCAATCCAACACAACATGCCCTTTCAAATCATTCAACTAAAAAATTTGACTGAATTATATTTAATTAAGTAGTTCCTCTTCTCCAAGCCAAAAAGATGTTATGATATAGAAGAATATAAAACTATTCCTAAAACTTCGATAACCTCTAAAACATCCAATTCATACAAGGTTGATCTTAATGAAATATTATCTTTTTTAGGTCAAAACTTGTGAAAATCTGAAACATTCATAAGACCTAAAACAAACTAGATAGATAATTTATAGAGTAGAAAAATAGTTACTTTAAACAAAATTATGATCTGCTAGAATTAATACTCACCTGGTCACCATTCCACTCTTCCCTGATCGAGAAAAGAATGATAATAAATTCCAAAAAATTAGAGAGAAATAAGAAAAATTTAAAAAATATAAACATATAAAAAATATAAAATATAAAAATAAAATAACTAAATGGTTTAAATTATAATTTATATATTCAATCTAACTTAAAATTTTAACTTTTATTCCTTTATAAAAGAAAAACAACTCTACTCAACTGAATACGAAAAATCACATAAAATTAAGTGGAGAGAGAACGAATTCACGTTTTGGTTTCAGGAAATTGTTTTTGTCAAATTTCAGAATTGGAAGGTGTAAAAGCGAATTCTAAACGTCTTTTTAAGTTTTAATTTAAACATTAATAATTAATTTGTATTATTACACTCCAAATTACGTTTAAATATCTTGTTTAACAAACATGTAGCACAAAAAATATACTTAATTTTATTTTCATTCTCTTAATTTTTAAAATTTTGAATTTTGATATAATTAATTTTTCCTATTCTTATAATTACTTGTATTATTGCACCCGAAAATATATTTAATTTTTTTTTTCAATTTACATATAAAATAAACATATATATACAACAACACGTTTATGTGCTTTTAATTATTATTCCTTTTTGTTGTATTTAAGTTTTTTGTTTTAATTAATCAACCCTAAAATATTGTTTAAATCTACGGACATTAACATTGTTATAACTTTTCTAGAATGAATTTGAGTTTACATTATTTCTAAATCAAAACTTACAATAAATTATGAGTTTTCTTTCTTATATAATATATAAGTTTTATTTTTATTTAATATATAATCTAAACTCACTTAATTTTATATTAGTGTTTAACTGGTATTATGGATTTCTTTTCAAGAGATTTATGTTTTGTTTGGAAGTTAATACTTTTGCCCTTGCATTTACTAAAAAAATTGTGTTTCACAAATTATAAATTTTGAAAGGATATTTTTGTATTTTTCAAATTACGAAGGTATATGAAGAAAAGTATGGAGGTGAAGAAAGAAGCCGTCCAGTCCTGAAATTCAATGGGAGATTTGGAGTGTATCCACGACTTATTCTTCTTCCAACTTCATATTTTTTGAAATGTTTAAAATAACTTTTGTGAAAAAGACTGAACTAAGTTTTATAAAAATAAGAAAAAAGAATTTGGAATATATTTTGTATTTCAAATTACACTTTATTTTCGAAATGGACTAGTCCAAAAGTTAAGGGTGGAGTAGAGAAATTTTGAATTAGACCAATGCGAAAGTTAAAAAAAAAAAGAAAATTATTCTAAATTGAAAGTCAAGGAATGGGTTGGAGGGGCCAATTCGAAAGTTAAAAAATGGAAAAAAAGAAAATTCAGATTGAGGCAGTTGAAGAGTGGGGATGGAGGGCAATGCCTTAGAAACTTTTCTGAGGAAATTTTCGTCTTTTATCTGTTATGGAGGTGCAGAAAGAATGCGTCTGTATTGGCGATTGGAAGAGGTCCACGATTGAAAGTATCATAAAATGGGCCTTTTTATTTGTACTTTGTTTTCGGCTTCAATTAGTTTATGTCTGATGTACACATTGATATTGAGTTTTTGATTCTTCTTTTCTTTTAACCTTTCCAAAAATATGGAATAAATATATATAATTTCTTTGTGTTACATGTTCTAAGCTCGATGACCGGAAATCCTTCTTGAAGATTGGATGTTAACCTTTCTTGATCCCACTCTACTAACGATCTTAGAAGGAATTTTGAATTAAAAATAATAAATTTAAAGGAATAATAATTTGTTATGAAGTGGAATCAAGAAAAATACGCGGTAGGGCCGGAAACGGCCCAAAAAAGAACATGCCACTCAAATTCAAGATGGATTCTTTCTGCACCTCTATAGTCTCTTTCTGCATCTCGTAAAGGTATAATTACAAATTTATTTTTTTAAAAATATATTTTAATCTAACTCTACCTTTCACCATAGTAAAGGATGAAGATAATGTGTTAGTGAGACTTAAATTGTTGTAAAAAAATCACTAAGAGGGTTAAGTTGATGTAAGAGAGACTAAAGACTTATTTGAGTAGATAAAAGTTTTATGTAGATCAAAGGAGATATTTGGAATTTGAAATTAGTGGTAATATATTTCTTCAGGTTACACCTTTTGGTGTAGGAAAGACTATCAAGTCAAGGAAGCCGACTCTTCAATTCATCGAGTCTTATCAAATTCTTAAAAGAATAGGTCTAATGGCTTGTAAGTTTGCTTATTGATGAGAATTGAGAAATAAAGTCATTAATTTAGGAAGGACTTGGAGAAAAATTCTCAAGAAGATCAATTAAAAATAATAAACGTGTAAAAATATAAAAGAAATTTTATCTTTATAAAAATATTGTTTGAAAAGAGGCATAAGATAATACTTCTTATAATAACTTATTCTAGGTGTGCTAACAAACTTAGGTAGAAATACACATCCCACATTGTAAATAAAACTTGAATGCTCATGGTCAAGCTTCATAAAAAATAATTCATTTGAGCATTGTAAAACACATTTGAAATATTAATAAATTGAGAGTTTTGAAAAACCTATTGTGATTCTTTATGAGAAAGTGATATACATTTAGTTGAATTTTTCTAAGTGGTATCTTTTTCCTTTTTTTCCTTTATTGGAGCATATATATATACACACTTTGGCAAGGTAACTCCTTACTCTTCCTTGTCCCTATTTAATTTATTTCACGTTTTTGACCAGTTTTTTTTCATTATATTTCTTGCTATTATCTTATTATTTTGCTTAGTTTTTCATTCCTTATCCCTCCATCACCTAAGCTAGCCAAGATACATGAAAATTAAAATGAACTATTCAACCAACCTAAAGAGTCCTATATTCTACCAAGATTCAACCAAGAAACCACCCATATCAATCTTTCCATATATACACCTCTCAATATTCTTTTAATAACCTATCAAGACCTAAGTTATACTTTTCAACCGACATTTCTATACTTCATCCATCATACTCGAAACAAGGCTTACTATTAGACTACTAATATTCTAAGAAAAAAAAAGTTAAAAACCTATCTCTTGTCATTTTCTAGCTTATAAGAACTAAACTTAGTTTTTCTTCTAAGAATTTCTTAAAGAAACGCCTAGAACCTTGAAGAAATTCTCTAAGATACCTTTGCTTTAGCCTTCTATTCACTCCTAACCTAAATTGAGACATAAACAAGCTAAACATGCAAGATATAAGCCGAGAACCTGTCAAGATACTTAGCCTATTGTCTTGATCTTTCTTGATACTTGCTAGCTTGAAGTGGATGGTCAAATATTTTAAGAAATTGCTATCTAGGTCTCCTTCACCTGCCTCTTCCCTTGACTAACATACACAATCTTTTCCATTTATCATAAACATGATACAATTCAAGTCAAGGACAAATTATATTTTAAAGTAGTTAGTATCTTATATTTACAGATAAAATAGTTGTGGTAAAAGCATTAACATAATCAAGGTATTATAGGATTTTAGGTCTGATTATTTCATTCAAGGGAGATGAAAGAAAAAAAAAACATGTGAAATTTATTCTTGTTTCTTTTCCTAGCATGAGAATTTGAGGATAACATTTTTCTTTTAAATGTAAGACATAAGCTAAAAGGCCTACTCCTTTTTCATTTTCATTATTTTTCCCCTTTGTTATTTAATTTACAATAATTATTTTTATTTTATTTTTTATTATTTTTGAATGAGTTAGATATGTATATTTTTATTGAGCATTTGAAGGAGAAATAAATAATTTGCATTTTGACACTAGTATAAAGATAAACTATTACGTCAGGTCATCTATGTCGAAAAAAAAATGATGAAAAGAAGATGCATGATGACTTTTTTTGTAATTAAAATCAACTTATTTACCTTGGACTCTTTATGGTTCGATGAAAAATTCAAACTTTACATTAGACACTTAGGTTATCAAATATAAATTTACGTCAGACTTGTACGCTTAAGTCATTTGACATAAATTTACGTTAACGTATATTTAAGTTGGTTAGTACATGGTTTAATGAAAATTTTTGACATTTTTACCTCTTTTTTTATTACAAATTTACATCTAATGTACTATGATTCAATAAAAAAAGTGAAACTTTTACTTCAGAAGTTAGACATAAATTTACATATATTCACTTTGAATTACGGACAAATCGTAAAAGACCTTTACATAATAGATGTAAAAGAACTATTTTGTACTACTATAAACTTTTTTTTTGTTTTTGTTTTTATTTATGAACCAATCAATACTCAATAAATTAATTATAATAATAATAATAATAATAATAATAATAATTATTATTATTATTATTATTATAATTATTATTCACTATCATCGCCGTTAGATTTTTATTCACAAGCCAGTATCTTGCTTTATCTCCCTTTAAGCTTTGTTTTTATTTTTATTTTTTTCACTTTCCCTTCCATAGAAACAATAATATTTGAATTAGTTTGTAATGCACGCACATAATCTTGTCCAGATTGTGAAGTCAGGATATATAATATGTTTTACATTGGGTCTTGTCAAAGTTAAACATAAGATCCCAATAATTTAAATTGGAGTTCTTTAAAGTTGATTGATGTGTAGTATAAGAAGATAAATTTTGCCTATGTACAACGAATGATGAAACCAGCCTGCAAAAATCAGATTACATAAATAACAAATTATATATCTTCTACAATAGGAGCCTAGACACATTGAACATTGATTACATTACTCTTTGATATCTATATGATCCTTCATATGACATTTTGACTGTTCAAATGGGATTTTTCTGGTCAATCCAAATATACCACACCAATGCCATCCAAATAACTAACCAGAAATTTTTATAGCACTTGTGCATATTTACTTTTTATTTGAATTCTGTGAAGGAGCAATACCAAAAATAAATTCTACCAAGCTGCCAACATTTGATCATGACACTCATAATTTATTCTTACTCTATCTATTATCATTTGATAAGTAAGCTGATGTGCCTCTATAAGAGCCTGATGAATCCAACGTTCATTTTTTGCTATCATGGTCATGTGAAAATGTAACTCCTGCAATGCAACAATACTGAATACTGATTCATTTTTCTACTAAATCTGCACCTCCCATCTCAACACAAGATGATAAAATAATGAAATTTCCTATACTTATTCTTCAATATTTTATCACTTTACTAAGAATTATGCGAGAATTTTATATTTTTTACATGACCTACATATTTAAGGATATCTTTAAACTCCTCTTTATTTTTTATTTTTATAAATATTTAGTCCTACATATTTAATGATACTCTTAAAATTCTCTTTATATATCCTAAATATTCAATCCTTAATACTTATGTTTTAATATTTATGTTTGAGATTTCACATCATCTACATATATGATCAAATCATCTATATATATGATCAAATAATAATATATAGATGACTATAATGAGTTAAGTATATATCTACTCGTTAAGATGGCATAAAAATGATTAAAAGCCTATCCTAATCCTAACGAGATTAATTAAATTTATCATCTTATCCATTATCAAATTATCTTCTATTCAATACCTTTAACGGGAATATTTCATGAGGTTAAATTAAGTTTAGAGTTTATTTTCTCATGAAAGCATGCCATATACCAAAACACTTTTTTTTTTTTCCCTAAAAGCATGCCGCATACCCAAATACCTTCTTTTACACTAGAATCTTACATAAAAATAAAATCTCCATTTGTTTAAGTCTTTCATTTTCATTTGCGTGTTTACATTTTATGTTAATTATAGTAGCCAAAATTTAGTTAAAAGTATAATATAGATGATTATATACAAAATGATGTCAGTAAAAATAAATTTAGATGACACGTTTTTTTATTTACTTCCTTTACACTTAGTTTGAATGTACAATAATTAACCCATGTCTACAAGAAATGAATTTCCAAATAGTAAGGTGATCTATAATCATATTAGTTGGCATTAATTAAAACCTCTCATAACTAATACTAGCTTATGTAATTAATCCTTTTAAAACTACGAATACATATCCGTACTATAATCATTATCATTATCACTACTAATAAATAATTAATTAAAACATGAATTGTGTGCAAAATCTTATATACTTCGATCCTTGCTTCATTGCCTTAAGAGATAATACATTACAACCTTCGTTTTCCACAACAAGTTCCCAAAATATATAATTTAACAATCTCTCTTCAACAAAGAACAAAATCAAATGAAGAAGTAGCATATAATGGTTTATAAGTAGATTCTCAAGATTTTTTCTGGTAGTCTATTTCAGCTTATGAATTACTTTTGTCTTTAGTGCTATAATCAGTTTGAAAGTGTTCTGCATTTGCCCTAATTAACAAAATCACTTGCCAACTAGCAAACCTGATACCCTTATGTATCTTTTATTGAAATTATGATTTCTATCACTGAATTATATTTTGTAGTCAATGAATTGGATTCACAAATTTCTTCAACGTGGTATGACAATAGCTGTGATTAATGAAAACAGCTAAGGAAGTGCCCTAAACAAATTCAAAGCTATATATTTCACTTAAGAAAAAAAAAAAAAAAAAGCTAGTGGAGGTTATTCCCTCCAACAAGCTATATAGTTTACTGCCACAAATTTAGTCCGCAAAAGAAGAAAATTATAAAATAATTAGTAACATGTTTCTATTTACTTACCTAAAGAATTGGACCCTTAATATTCTTCGTAATCTTGATTGATTTTTCTCACTTTGTTTTTTCAAATGCCCCACGCAAATTTGACTTGAATATATATCAGACTGATCAAGGTTAGCTCAAACAAAACGACAAAATGAATAATTAGTTTTTTTTTTGGGCAGAAAATGAATAATTAGGTTAGCCCAATTTAAGTGGAAAACTTAATAGATTTTTTTTCTTAAACGAGAAACATGTCATCTTGGGGAGGGTTTGCGTATAAAGTTGCAATTCCCTTTGCGAACAAATATCGTACATTTCTTTCTCCCCACAAATCTCGTTGTCAGTATTGCAAATAAATTCTATATTTCTATTTGCAGCACTATATTTTAAAGGAAACATATTCAATTCTTGATTTGGAGTGGGTATGTTGAAAACTTAACCAAATGATGAATATATTTATTTTATTCTCCTTCTCGTGTTGAATGTAAAAGAATGTGTATTAATTTAAAGTACGTAAATTGATAACTAATTTTGTCTTATTTATATAACAAAACTATTTTAAAATATCTTTCATTCAATTTGGATTATATTTTCATTGATTTTTTAATATTCAAATTAAGTTCCAATAAAATTATTTAATTCGAATTATTTTTAAATAATATTAATAAATTAATAATCTTAACTAATTTTTCGTCGATCGCTGTAAATTAATTGTCCTTAATTACTTTTGTTTTACTTAAATAATGAAAAGGAGTGATCGAGGATATATATATATATATATATATATATATATATATATATATATATATATATATATATAATTATAATGAAAATAAGTCCAATATAATTATTAAGGGGTTTATTTCTTATTTTGTCTCATTTTTTTAGCCTTATTGTGTGGTTTGTTCAGCCCTTTCATGCGGGTGATTACGGTAAGTTCAGGTATTTTATTTTTGCTAGTTTAGACAATTATTATAAGAAAAAAATTATTTAGATATCAATTTTAATTATTAAATAGAAAGATCGTTAATTGTGACAAAAATAATAATCAAATTAAGTTTTGGTTGCTAAATAATTATAAAATAAAAGTAATGATTGAATTTAATCGATTACTAAATTTAATCATTATTTTTATTTTATAGTTATTTAACAATAAAATATAATTTAGTAATTATTTTAGTCACAATTACCAACTATTTTATTTGATAATTAAAAATTAATTTTTAAATTTTTTTTTCTTGTAGTGAATGTTGGAACAACCAGGTGGAAGTGAAAGATGACTTACCTACGAGGAACGTTTGGACTGCTATAAAAAAGTTGTGAACGCAACTTGCAAAGTTTTAATAAACTAGTTGCCTACCATGTGCGTGAAGGGATCATGGTTATGGTTCAAATTCTCAAAGAAGATTATGTTACTGGCTTGAATAATTGTAGATATAATTTGCATGAGTGTATTGCTCTTAATAAAGGAGATAAATGTCTTACGTATTTGGAGTTTTATTCTTAGATATTTTACATTTGTTGTTTCTTGGGAAAATAGAAGCCGATCTCATTGGGTAAATAATTTTATGAATTCGAGTTATAATTTTTTTAGAGGATATGTAACGAATGGTTTATAGAACTTGTCTTTAGGTACCTGCATATTTTTTAAAAAGAATTTAATTAAATGGAAGCATAAAAATGATGCTTCAACCTTTACATAAAAAATAAGAACTGCAAAGCTTATAAAATGTTTTGTACAAGAAATTTCCTGCAATAATCCTAAATAAAACCTTCTACTTATTAAGATTATGTGCTTTTAACCTTCATTTACAAGACTATTTAACAGTTCAGGAGTCATGAGAAGTTATACAAAGAAAAAGAAACCTAGTCAGTAATACAACATAAAGCTCCAAATATGATGATTGTGTACATACATTGTTTCTTCCAAACATGTTGTTACATTAATTACCTACAAACTAAATAAAGTTGTCGACCAAACAGCTTTAGCATTGCATTAAATTTTCATTGCTTATTTAAGTTACAATTCCTCCAATCCTTATTTGTGTTGTTATGATTGAGTGTCGGAGGTTCCTATTCTGCTGCTGAGATCTCATCCTCTCAAAAGCCCTATTACTTAATCATCTCATGATTGTAAAAATAATGTTTGTTTTGGTGTCAAATCCTCCATGGTAAAATATCTTGGTAGTTCTCCCTTGCCCTAGATTTTTCTACAGCATAGGCATAAGTATTACGTAATGTATGCTACGTCCATTCGCTTGGACATCTGAATTTGTGCCTTCTATGATTAAACTCACCAAAGTGTAGTGTTGGGTTTGAATGTGTGGCTTACCATGAAGTATTGGAGGCTATAAGGACATTGTTTTTTATTGCTAGAGGTATAGTTTCTCCATTATAGCTAGATGAATGTACTTTGAAAAAAAAAAAAAACTAGAGGATCTTTTGCAAGAGAGTTTTGGTGGATGTAGATTTACAGCATGAGTTATCGACACAAAGCATGATGGAAAGGTAAGGGTTTGCCTTGCTTGTTGACGTTGAATATGAAAGACTTTTGAAGTTATGTATCATTGTCAAATGATTCATCATTTAATTCAAAATTACAGAAGATTTAAAGAATCATTTAAGATTGTTCTTAAAAAGCAGGTGTATGTTCTTAAGGGTCTTAAGATTAACTTTTCAAGGCAGAAGGTTGAAGTAGACAAAAAAATAACAATCTAAAAGAGAGTTAGTAGTCAAGATGAAAATAATAAGGCACAATATGAAATTTTGATGAACTTTCAAAATGATGCTATAGATTCTATTATTTAGAAGTTTTTTTTTTTTTTTCATATTTTCAACATTAAAGTATTATAGCAAATATTAATCCATTTTTGGCTTTGGACCTTATAACAACTAATCCTAAGGTGCATGGTTTAAAATTTATTGATGTTAATTCTGGTCATATTGAGGTGGATGATATAGATTATATTAATATTAACTTTGGTAACGAAGAATTCACTAACCATGAGAATATAAACATTGATTTGAATCCTTTGAGTGAAGACGTGATTTCTTCACATGTTTCTTTCTTTGTAGGAATTACATGTTTAGACTTTTCTTGAAGTCAATCCGGATAGGGTTGTTCATACTAATAATGTTATTGAAGATAAAGTTGAAGAGATAAAGTTGAGGAAGAGGAGGACTTGGAATCTAAATCTAATTGTTCCTTTTAAGAAGTGATTGTGAAATTTTGAAAATTGGAAGAGCGGTAGGCCAACGAAAAGAAACGCCTTCACTATTTTTTGTGATTTATGAACTTTAAGTGTTATGTAGTACATTCTCACTCTAGAGAACACCACACTAAATTACATTTGAAAAACTTATATTAAGCATATTTCACTAGAGACTAATACACATTACCATAAAAAATACATATTGAAAAATTCATCCTTATCTTCTTATGCCAATTTTGTTGCACCTACTTGTATGAGTATGATGCACAAACCTCTTTCCACTTCTCACTACTTAATATCTTAATCTATGTGATCTAAATCATTAATTGAAGTTACGATATCTCATTTCTACAATAAGTTGTGTTTAACACTACACAATACCGTCTTAAGTATCTCTCATCACACACCTATAAAAGGACCACAATCCCACACTATATATATATCAATATACGTAGTCATATTAAGTCACAATACCATATACCATTAAAACATCAATAACTATATACAAGTGCACGCATATCACACACACACAAACACATATAATTACACATGCATTTCATCAATTTAACATAAGAAAACTCACATAGCTTGAACGACCTTGCTTCCTCAAATAAAGGAAGACTTTCTTAGTTGAGCAACCTGACATTACTTGAGTAATATCATCCTAGAGAAGAGAGAACTGATATGTCCTTTCTCTTTTTGGAATGTCCTTTCTTCACTTGACCCTTATCATGCTTCCAAGTCATTTAAGCGTCACATTAATGCTTGAACAATGGACTCGTTGTATAATCCAACAAGTTCTAAAAAACACCATGCACCACCTTTTTCTCAACACACGATCACCACATTGTTGATCAAGTAGTGAGAGTTTCAAAAGAAAAAGAATTACCTTAACACTTTTTTCTGTCAAGCCTTAATAACATAGCTTGAACGATATACTCTATAGCTTAAAAATCCATGACGCCACTTGAACGATGTTAAGAAGTGCATGTAATTATTACTTACTACTTGAACAACAATAACTATATTTTCAATATGTAATTATTTGTTTTTACCATATTTGCAATACTGATACTATCAATTTACACCTCATTTTAATTATCTATAACACTTATCATGCACTCACGCCAAGTATAATTCCTTTTAACACAAAATAAGTGTATATAATTTTATTCTAAAAACGACGTTACTCAAACAAAAGTACCCCCATTTGATTCAATGTAAACCCGAATATATGTACCCACTAATAAAATTTTCTAGCGAAACTCCCAAAATTTTAACACTAAACAATCAACATCTGCTGGGAAAATTTGAGGAGAGAAACACCGGGAAGATAAACAAGAATGAGAATTGGGCTAAACATACAAGAGAATGACACCACCTTCAACCCAAAACCTTAAGGCATTAGGTTTGTGGGTCTTCTTTCTTATATGTTGCTCAACTTTCTCTGTGGGACTTAGACTCACTCTTGGATACCTAACAATCTCCCTGTGGGACTTAGACTCACTCTTGGATACCTAACAATCTCCCCCTCAAGTGAGAGTCCCTTCTTCCACATTGACCCTCACTTGTACTGCCATTTGCACACTTAAACGAGACACGCTTTCGAGGGGAGAAACACTGGGAAGACAAATAAGAATGAGAATCGGGCCAAACATACAAGGGAATGACACCACCTTCAACCCAAAACCTTAAGATTGGGTTTGTGGGTCTTCTTTCTTATATGTTGCTCAATTTTCTTATTTCTATTCAATGTGGGACTTAGACTCATACTTGAATACTTAACAACATCTTCCCTTAACCAGAATTAAATAAAAAGAACAACAAGGAGTTGAATCATAATAAGAAATTAAATGGTTACTTTGATCAATAATATGAATGGACTATCTTGATCTACCTATTATAATAATATTGAATATTTATTTTATATATAAATTATATGTCATTATGTTATTACACAGTAAAAGATGTATTTTAATAATATGGATTTAGCTAGCTAACCCAAATTACCTATAGATACATTGTGACTAAAATATTGGACTAAACTAAATATGGATATATTAATTAACACATTGATAGTTGTAAACACACATACATACATAAAGTATTTGGGTGAAGAATAATTCTAATATTCTTGCAATATGTATATAATTATAATTATTAACATGTTTCTGTTTACTTTATTTAGAAAAGCAGTTTTCTAATTTTTCCAAAATCTTGACCGATTTTTCTCAGTTTATTTTTGTTCAATATCCCACGCAAATTTGACTTTAACATTTTGGTTTGATGAGGGCTAGCAAATAATATCCTTTTCTTGTTTAACGACAAAATACAATCGTTGGGTATAGCCCAATTTAAGTGGGAACCTAAAATATGTTTATTTATTCCGATGAAGAAGTTCATAGAAAAAAAAAAAAGGTTCGCATGTATAGTTGCAGTATTTCTAAAGTTTAAATCAATAAGATATTTTATTACTTATAATTTGTTACGCAAAAAATATTAGAAGATGTTATAGAAAAAAGACATTGGTATTATTGTGCAATTATATGGAAGACCTTTTCCCATTAACTTGGGTATGCACAAATAGCTCAATTAGATGTTTCTGTATTAAATATATTGTTAATTATAAGGGTATTATGCAAATAGACTGAGCTGTTAGTGAATAGTACAACACTAGTCTTATGCTTATTAATAAATTGATAAAGTCAACTAAATAATTTAAGAAAAAAATTCTTAAAAATAAAAATAACTAAACTATAAACAAACAGAGTAAACACCCAAGCTTGATTTCTAATATATATACACAGCATTATACACGTACATTAGAGAATGAATTCCATCACTCATTAAATATAATATTTAGTTCGAATACTTATAGAAAGTACAAAAAAAGTTATAAAAATTAAAATTAATGTTTATGGAAAACTTAAAAAATGAAATAATTAATATAAGAAATTTTAACTTTCAAAAGAAGTTATTTTATTTTTCCGCCATCCAATTTGCTAATGAAAACCATTATTTGAACATTTTAAAACTGAACAAGCAACAATTCTTTCAATTTGTTCTACTTGAGAAATGACAAAAGTTGGATAACACTTGTGTGAACACCCTACACATAAAGTTCAATATGCATGAAGCTGAACCCATGAGAGATCATAACACCGAAACACGTGAACGCGTTTATGGAAAAACTTAATTGATAGTGACGATTAGGTAGAACTGAAGTTTCAACTATCATATCGATCTTTTTTGTTTCTTATGAGCTCATATTGATCTTAGGACCTACATATCATCTTCCGTTCATGTGAATCTCAGATAACAGATTAACCACTTGCAGATCCCATTTTGTTTTTTCTCTAATAAAGAATGTTCTTGAAGGATCGAAGGACCACTAAACCAATTACTTTTGGTTGATATGATCTTTGCACTAACTATAATTTTCCAAAGATATGGTACAAAAATATTAATGCCATTAGGTAATAAACAATGTCGTAAATATCGTCAAGTTTAGAACGCAGAATTTCCAGCACGTGGAGGCATGAGACACAAGTTGGTTTACTCTAACATGTATACCCTTGTATAAGCAAATGGATTTAGTACAAGTTCTTTTTTTTTCTCATTCACTCATTTTTTGTTTGATTAAGCATACACATATTATGTTTTGGAATAATGTTAATGTTTTACACAAAATTGGTGAGAATTAAAGGTAAGTGAGTGTAAAGAGAGAATTGAAGATATAACTTCTTTTTTCATTTAACAGTTGTAAAAATTATGATGTTTGACAAAAGGATTCATTTATTTTACTTACCATTGGGACCACAAATAATTTGAGTTATACTTAATTCGACATTTTTATAATTCATAACTACAATAAACGAGAGAGAATATACAAACCAAAGAACAAGAAAACTCAATCATCGTTTAATATATAATTATACACACATCTATTTTTAGTGTCCCATAATAGAGAAGCAACTAACACCCTAATTGACGAAAACTACTTTAATCAATTAATAAATTAGTATTGCTACGGTAAAACTGCCCTTCAAAACGAGGATAAGAATTTATTCGCCGTATTGAGGATAAATTTGAAAACAAAGGAGATGTCACGGGTTTGGATGAGAATCAGAAAGTTGCTAACACTAAAAAGACATGTATTTCTAAATTAGTGTCTAGAGTGATGTAATAAAGAAACATCAAAGATACCATCGAATAAGTATAACTAGTAATATCTCTTTGAAGTAGTATCTTGATAAATGGATATCTTATTTTCAAAATCTTTTAACATTAAGTCATAATGCAATATATTGCACATAATAGGATCCATTTCTTTTTCTTCTTTAACAACTCATCAACTTCTTTATAATTGATAATATTGTCTTGCCAATTTCTTCAACAATGTCATGCAATATCTTACAAATCTTACTAGCTATTTTTGTGATGGAAGATGCATAAATACATTTCATAAAAACATTTCTCTTTTAGACTAAGTTCAACATAATTTTTCTTTTCTTATCGGTCCATCCATCAATCATTATTATGTAGTTTATTTTTTTCTAAGTAGTCTTATGATTTTGTTAACACTTTTTGCGTTCAATGACAAGTGCACCAGTCGCTTATGTAGCAAGTAATAAATATATAATTCTCTCTCAAAAGACTTATGTAATACATAACAATAATTACAATTATAATAAATTAGACCAAAGAACATTTTTATATCTTAGATGGATTGTGCGAGAAAATAAATTACGCAAAACAAATTAAATAATTTTATAATTTTGTGTCGAATATCAGATAGAAAAATAAGGTTAAAGATCGATAACATGAACATTTCTAGTGTTAGACTTCACCATACCTCCCTCTCAAGCATAAAAACAATTAACTTTTGTCAATACCCGATTTTGTCCGGGTAAAATATACCGAACTTTTTAATAAAAAGTTAATTTTTAATTTATGCTGATTTTAAAAAACAAAACATAAAAATAAAAAGAAAAGGTTTTAATTAAATTAATAAAAAATATAACTAAATTAATCCAAAAATTATTTTAAATAAAACTTTGTTAAAATGAAAAAATTAGAATTTATCAAAATTAGAATAAAAATGATTAATAAAAATT
>Ga0209700_104454_pt1 | contig 25215 bp, 11 predicted proteins | sample SiratroredBW_FD_187528 | JGI IMG/M metagenome (GOLD analysis project Ga0209700, IMG submission 187528) | Root nodule microbial communities of legume samples collected from California, USA - Siratro red BW (SPAdes) (version 2) | ecosystem: Host-associated > Plants > Roots > Nodule | place: USA...
GATTATTACTAGGTGGTGAGAGTCGAAGGAGGTCTGAACTGGGTGACTGCAGCTTGAAATATAGCTGGTCAGGAAAGTCTCAGGGGGACTAACCCTGTCATACATGATTGATGATTCATTTGTGTGAAGGCTGGGTGGGTTCATAGCATATGATAGGTGCATATCTCGAGGTCTATTCAATGCACGAGTCTTCCGGAAGTAGAGTCAAGTTTATAGTGTGTCAGTGTCTTATATTGTGATGGTGCATGTAACTGAATGAAAGACTTGAGTGATGTTAATATTTGTGTTTGAATTGAAATACTCAAGTATTATTAAAATTTTGGTTAGCTTACCCTTTGTTTTGTTGTACTTGTGTTTTGATATCTGTTTGCAATGATCGTGTTTTTAGCACGGGAGCAGATGGTGTTGTAGATGGATCTGTGGAGAATTATTTGGAATGACTGGTGCTTTTAGGCATAAACTAAATTTGAAAAATAATTTAGAGATAATTTGTAATTATGTTTTAGTAGAATTCTGAAGGTAGAATTTTTAAATACTTTAATTTAAAGGATTATTGTATGTTGATGAATTTTAATGATGATTAGTAGAATGTTTAGTTTTATACATGTTATTTTGGGGTGTTACAGTGAAAACAAAAGTTAAGTACTCGAGTAATAATTTGAAACCATAGCATTGCATTAAAAGAAAAAAAATAATTAAAACTAAAAATATTTAAAGAAAAAAATCAATAATCAAACCCGAAATGCAATTTAATTGGAATTAATTTAATCTAAGAAATTTGTAGCCATAAGTTTCATATTAAGACTTCCTATTAATTTAATAAGTTTATATCCCTTTATTATTGTTCTTAATTATTTTTTATTATATTCAAAAATATAATAAATATATTCTTAACATAAATATAAAATAAATTCTTAGATCATTCATATTAAATTTATCATTTAATTTTATAAATACATATTAGTTTGAATTGAGTTAAGTTTAAATTAATCATAAATAAAATTCAATTTAATTTAATTAAGTTAGATTAAATTATCAAATAATTTAAGCGATGAACACTTCTAATTTTAGTTTATGTAAATAAAGATCAAATTAACATGTATAATTAATGAATCGATCAATGAGTTCATTAGAATTTTTAAAACTTATTTACCATGAGTAAAAGACCAAAATTTAATTAATATTTATCAATAATAGAAACATCAATTAATTATTTAATTTATTTATTTTAATATTTTATGTACTATTTGTCAAAGAAAGAAGTTTAAAATTATTTTTCTTTATTTTCTTAAAAGAAGAGAAAATCAAGTTAGACTGACCGTTTGTGAATGACTGTTTAGTATGGAGAAGGGGTCAGATGCCAGAATTGTACGAAACTGTAAACTTGCACTGTCAAGTATTAATATTTTATTTATATACTATTATTATTTTTTAAACGTTTTTTATCTTTTATTTTGTAATTATTTTTATTGTTATTTTTAATTAGTTATAATTGTTGTTTTTATTATTTTATAGAATAAATATAGCAAAACATAATCAATTATCAATTACAAGAACCAATTATAATTTGCGTTTAATCAACGTAATCGACTATAATTATAATATCAGTTATCGTTACATTTTACATAACATAATTAATAATAGTTTATGTTACATTTATAACTTAATTGATTATCATTTACATTATATCTAACATAATTAATTATCATTTATGTAATGAAATAGAAAAAACAAATGACAGAGGAAAATTTGTATTTAACAACCTATTTTTGTCTGCTTTCCTCTCATCGTTATCATATCCTATCTATACTTGTCAGTCTCTGCAAACACTGAACTATCATTCAATTCAAACGCATAGTTCATTCACTCTTTCAATCCATTTCAACAGTAAACAGTAAATTAACATATAAACACATAGTTTTTGTCTTTAAATTCTCAAATAAATTACATTTAATCTCTATTTCATTTCTATTTAATTTCAATAATAAACTAAAACCCTACATCACTCTATAATTTCTTTTGTCTAATTTTAAAATATTAAAATTCAGATAATAGAAGATTCCGGGTCGATCCATTTCGGTTAATGGGCCAGGATTTCAGCCCAAGAAGAAGGTAACAATATGAGCAAACGTCCTTTTATTTGCTTCTTCATTCGGCACCAGGATTCCGCACCTAGTTTAGCTGTCCCTTCAGTACTTAACCGCCTCTCACTCATTCCAAACAAACAAACACACCGTTACCATGGCTTCCTTTTCTGCCTTCAGAACCCGATCCTCACCGTTCATCGCCCAACGCTTCTCGATCCAACGCTTCCAGATCCGCCACTCCTCCACCTCTTCCTCCGCCTCCCCGCTCCTCAACTCCCCCGACCCCGTCCGAACCGGCTTCGGTCGAACAGCCCTCTCCACCGCCCTCGCCGGCTCCAGTGTCCTAGGGCTTCTTCTCTACGGCTTCTACTCTTTTTCGCCCACTTCGGTTGATTCGCTCGCTTCTCTCGTTGACCGGTCAACCCCGAATTCGGAGGACCAGAAGCGACTTTCCTCCTTCTTTCCGAAATTTTCACTCCCTGAAAGTTCCGGTAGCTTGCTACTTGGAGGCAAGTTTTTCTCGCCTTAAGGTCCTCAAATTAATTAATTAAGCTTTAAAGCTGGTTTGGTGGTTTTGGTTTTGTTAATAATTGTAAAATTAACAAAATGACGTCGTTTGGTTTTTTGGTGCTGCAGATGCGGTCAGGAGAAATATTTTCTTCAACTATGAGAAGCGCATACGGTTGCGAAGTCCTCCGGAAAAGGTGCTTTTAATGACATTTATATCACCTTGCTGTTCTTATTTTAATCAATTAAATAATTGTAACGTAATAATCTTTTTCTATACGCACAAACTTCAATTGATGTTTTTAATTGTGGTTGATTATTCTAGCTTTTCGGAACTTTGGAAATATTGTATGACGAATTCAATTTCTTTACCTTAAAGTGGGGGAAATTATTACATGTTTCGGGCTACTATGGTTTTGAATCTAGATGAATCTCATGGGATTCTATTTTATTAACACTATCTTGTAAATTAAAAAGAATCTTAGCTGTGTTGTGTAGACATTGGTTTAGATGATAAACACGAGGCGACCCTCGATCATATAATGGATTTTCCTTAAAAGGTGGCTCAAAAAAAGGGAGGAGAGAGATGGAAAATGTTACAAGTGATGTGATGGTAAAGAAGATAAAAATTAAGACAGAATGAGTGTGTATTTATTTATTTATTTTTTTATCTTTTGAAAAAAACCTCTTTCACTCAACCTTTTAAAAATGTAAATTTTTCCTTTACTGTAAAAAAAATTTAACTGCGTAGAGAATGCGTTTGGGTTAGCTTTTCCTCTAAATGAGAAGAAGTCCAACGAAAGGTGGGCTAAATTCTACTTTAAAAAAAATTCTATCCCTCATGTAGCAAGTTCTCCTGCATAATAGAATACAGAAAATATTCAATGCGACCTTTTTTTTTTTAACAGATATTAGATAGCTTTGCCTTGTCCTTTGTAGTATGTTTGGATGAAGAATGTTCAAAAGGTAATTTATTTTCTTAAATTTTTTTGTGACAAATACTATGAACTAAAAAAATACTATGAACTGATATTATTTAACTACAAAAATAAAATTTTTATATTTGATAATACTGATACTTTTTAACTATGAAAATAAACTTTTGATGATAATTGAAATACTCTATCTGAATAGGAAATTAAAACTCAACAAATATTTTATTATTTATCCAAAACATTTGAAAGATGAAATTATTTAACATAAGAGCAATTCAAATTCAGCATAATTGAATCTCTTGGAAGTTGTAAAATTCTCTATCCAAATACATGGTTAATTTTTTACCTTTTAGGGAATTAGGAGGAATAATAATAGAATATATCATTAAAAAGTTAATGTTAAATAAAAGTTTTCAAATGATGACGGCATTGACAATGTCTACTATTATTTTGATTAAGGTTTTTGAGTACTTTGCATCTGATCGTAGTCCAAAAGGAGAAGTACTGATGAAACCAGCAGATCTAATGCGGGCAGTGGTTCCTGTTTTCCCTCCATCTGAATCCCACCTTGTTAGAGATGGATACCTGGGAGGAGAAAGGAGACCGGGTCATTTACGCTGCCCTCCTTCTGAATTTTTTATGCTTTTTGATGTGAACAATGACGGACTTATATCTTTCAAAGAGTGAGTTGTCTCTCCTCCGTTAATGTTGTGTTCTTTGTTAAGTGTTTTCCTTTTATGATCGGGAAATAGGGTTATCTCCATTTATTGTATGCAAGCATGTTTGGTCTTACACAAAGTATAATTTCATGTTTTTTGTGCTGAGTTTTGAAAACATGAAACAAAGTAAAAATGAGGTGACGATTTTATAATTGTTATTGAAAATATGAAATGAAAAGAGAAAATGTTTTGGCAAACTAAATATGTCCTTTGTTTTCTTCTCTTTCCTTTTTAGTTTACAAAGGTTGTCTAAGACCTGTTATGGGAAGGGGGATAGTGTAAAGTGGAAGCAAAGCAGCCTATGTATGAATCCAATTGAGGGTGAAGCAGTCCTCAAAGGGGCTTGCTGCCACTTTAACTAAGGTTATTCGGCTAAATTTTTTCTTCTAGTTTGTACTTTCTTTTCATCTGTCTGCTCATGTTCTATGTTTGTATGTGTGTCCAACTTCTGTTCTTTTTCTCTGGAGCAGGTATATCTTTTTTGTAACACTACTCAGCATCCCAGAATCCAGTTTTACAACGGCATTTAAAATGTTTGATGTCAACAATAATGGGTGAGTTTTCGTCTAGTCCTTTGACAGTGAATGTATATATAGCCTGAGTTAATATATTGTAAATTGTGATTCGTTATTTTACTGTATATTGCTGTATATTCTGCTCTTTACTCACTTCACCATTATATTAATCAGTCATTTTTTTGAGGACATTTCAATTTCAAGGCTAAACAAAATGTTGTATTAAAACTATAGCTACATTTTAATTGGATTTGCAGTCTTCTGGATGCTTGCTTTTTCCAGTATTATATCTCTCTTCTGATGACATTAGTTTGTTTTCCCCATTTACAACTTTACAGGGAGATAACTAAGGAAGAGTTCAAGAAAGTGATGGCATTGATGCGATCCCGTCATCGACAGGGTGTTCACCATAGGGATGGACTGCGAACTGGCCTAAGGGTGAATGATTCTGTGGAAGATGGAGGCCTGGTGGAATATTTTTTTGATAAGGATGGAAATGGATGCCTCCAGCATGATAAATTTGTTAAATTTTTGAGAGACTTGCATGATGAGGTAAATGTCTAGTTGCTTCAATCGCAGTTTCCTTATGGTTGCTTTGTCACTTCTGCTCCATTTATTTTTTGAAAATCATATTAGTTGTCTGAATATTTATGATATATTGCATAGATACCTGGAAAAATGATTTTATACTTATGTTTTTATTATCATTAATGTGGTGGATGTAGTTGTGACCTTTGATGATGGCATTAAGGACTGCAAAAACTGTATTGCTTTGATGTGTTATCAGAGATAGTTTTAAGAAATTTTAGTGTTTGCAAATTTAAGTTTCTCAGTTATGTTAGATACTTTAGGAAGCATGCAGACTAGTTGTTTGGAAACCGATAATTCTTTTGAACTATGTCAGATATGGTGATTGAACTTATGGGTCTGTCACGCTATCTTTAATATATGTTGATCTTAGAAAGGGAAAAGCAAGTGCACTGACAGTGAAATATTTATGAGTCTGCTTGGAACGTGTCAGTGTGATAGAACTGGATCAGGATACGGAAGAAAATAGATGAAGAAAAGTGACAAAATATGTATTGTTCTCTAGTTTAGCTCTGTTAACAGAGCCAGTGATAGTTACACTGATGCACAGGGTATTCAAGAGACGCTGTTTTCATCCCACTCCAAGAGTTCAAACCATTCCAACTTGCTAAGATCCCTCACTCCTATAAACGAGCAAAGGCTATCTAATTAGCCTATTGTTACTAACTAATTAATAGGGCTTACCTATTGTATTTGACATACGGGATTGTGATTTAATGAGATAACTTGATTCTTGTGCTTCTGCATAAACAATTGTGCATATTTGAATTAGCACCATAAATTTTATGTATGTGAGATTATTCTTTTCCATTTTCTGTGAAAGTTTCGTATGTGTAGAATCTTTCTATGGTGACCGCAGAAGTGATTATATATAACCGTTAGTTGCAATATTTTACGTAGATTCTGAGACTGGAGTTTGCTCATTAATAGGGCTTACCTATTGTATTTGACATACGGGATTGTGATTTAATGAGATAACTTGATTCTTGTGCTTCTGCATAAACAATTGTGCATATTTGAATTAGCACCATAAATTTTATGTATGTGAGATTATTCTTTTCCATTTTCTGTGAAAGTTTCGTATGTGTAGAATCTTTCTATGGTGACCGCAGAAGTGATTATATATAACCGTTAGTTGCAATATTTTACGTAGATTCTGAGACTGGAGTTTGCTCATTATGACTACAAATCACAACAAACAATATCAGCCAAGGACTTTGCACTCTCCATGGTTGCTTCTGCAGACATGAGTCATCTAAGCAAGTTGCTTAAACGGGTTGATGTATTGAATGATGATCCATGCCTCAAGGATGCACGTATCACATTTGAGGACTTCAAAAACTTTGCCGAGCTAAGAAGAAAATTAGTGCCATTTTCATTGGCTGTTTTTAGTTTTGGAGAAGTAAATGGTCTGTTGACAAGAGACGATTTTCAGAGGGCAGCATCACAGGTACGCCATTTTATCTTTAATATTTTGCTCAACATAGTACTAATGCATTGATGGTTACTATGATTGGACATTTTTGTAGAGGATTCGATTCTTATTTTATCTAATCAATGTTGCAATTTTTTTCTGCTATTAACCTTGAGTTATATGATCCGGGTGTTTACTTTAGATTATCAAAGTTGGTGCCTTTCTAATTTTTTTTTCCTTCACCATTTTTCTAGATTATATAGCTAGAATAGCAAATGCTTATTTTGTTTGATTGTTTTAGGTATGCGACATATCTCTCTCGGACAATGTGGTTGACATTGTTTTCCATTTGTTTGACACAAATCGGGACGGAAACCTAAGTTTTGATGAGTTTGTGAGAGTGCTACACAAGCGAGAAAGGGACCTTGCACAACCCGTGGAGACAGGAATCATGGGTTGGTTATCATGCTTCTGGAATTGTAGTAATAACAAATCTTCAGGGTTGTTTTCCTGATGTGGAAAAGTTATTCACAAAAATTTCAAGTACAGTCAAAACAGAATGGAATGGAACCGCTGGGGGAAGTCAATATTGAAAGAAAACTAAAGGAAAAGATGGGCAGTGGTTTTGGTCTGGGACTTGAAGTTTTCCCGTAGAATGCATGTGCCAAATACAGGTCTTCCTGATATAATCTCACTTTGCAAGTATCCTCAAAGAAAAAGTGGTCACAGAAATATTATACTCTTGATAGCTCAGACATATCCAACGACTATGCTGCAACTGCTAAATCAAGTTGTGGCCTTTACTAAGGGGGTCAACCCCTTAATTGCCATGTACGTACCCCAGCTTTGTAATCTGTGCTCGGTATTCAATATGAATGTCTGAGGTAGTAAAATTAGTATTTACGAATGCCTACAATTGTTCTTATCTGCACTGTATGTTAATGTAATGTAATACCTACCCTACCCTATATGGTAATAATGGACATTCATACCCTTAGCCCTTAAGTAATAATGCACCTTACAGAGTGCAGTTAGCTAGATGTTAGCCTTGAGAAAAGTGACGGAACAAGTTACAATGTATTAAATATACTCTTCAATGTACTTCTTTCTTTCTTTCTACATCTCTTGATGTAATGATCATTGCATTCATATCATGTTATGAAGTAATTAATTGGTTCATGTTTGGACTAAAATAATATTCAATTCTCTTTTCAAACTAAAATCATTTGCATGAAAGATTTTGATTTTATTTTTCCGACTTTTGTTCCCATTTTACTCGTCTAAATACGTGATGAAGTATTTGGTGTGGTTTATGCTTTGTGAACACTTTTAATAGCTATAAACAGGCATCCTTTTTTTTTTTGCTATTTAATGCATTCTTCCACCGTATAATTAATATGTATTCTTCCACCGTATAATTAATATGTATGATATAGTGAATGAATTGTAAAACAAGTTACAATTGGTAGGACTTATAAAAGAATTTATTGGAAGAGAAAAGTTAAATTTTAATACTCTATTTTAAAAATGTAGTCTATAAATGTTTGTCTAGGAGATATTGTTGATATGAAAATGAGTCATCTAGTAATCAATACATTGTAGATTCACATATCCATTGATTCAAAAATATTAACCTTAATTCGTTCTTCTTTATATATGCACTCCTTATTAATAGATATTCATTAGAGTTTAAAATAATGTAAATTATACGACTTGTTTTTTTTTTTTATTATTATACTACCTATTATTTTATAACCATGTTATTGGTGAATTATTCCACGAGCTTATTGATTATTGATAATTAATCTTTATGACCATATTCTTAATCCTATTTTGACCATCCCTTAAATATTTGCCTGACTATTTTTAATGAAATTTTCTCTCAATAACAATTTTTTATCTACCTAAAAGGTTTCGAATCTTGTTAAAACACATGATTTGATAATTGATTTAAAGTAATCAATTCATAAATCAAATGAGTCGACCTTGAATTGAAAATTGAAGTTGTTAAATAAATCAGTTGAATTTAAGTAATGTATAGTTCAATTTATATGAGCTATATGATTAAATTCACGTGATAAAATTATCAATTAGGTATTTTTTTTTAACACGAAAATATATAAACAAAATAAGTCAAAGTCAAAATTTTAGACCAAATCGAGCATGAGTTGAATTAAGTTATTTGTAAGCTCGAATTGAGTTGAATACAAACTATATTGAACTTGAGTTGAGTTATGAGCTGAATAAATCCGTAGAGTCAAAATAAATTTAATTCAAGAATTTCATTTCTAAGAGCAAGCTTTCTTATTCCCATCTTTTTAGAACCTGTATTTACCTTTTTTTTCTTAAATCGAAGAGAGGAGAAAGAAAAATGATCGAAAAGTGAGAAGTTAAAGTTTTGAGAAAAGTGTCGTTTTGAGTCTGCGGGGTCTAATTAAGAAGTCGTCAAAGCCTGGAACGATAAAGAAAAATTTAGCAAGTAAAGGAGGGACCATAATAAATTACAAATACTTCGAAGGAAAAGGTCCACAGGTGAAAATGAAATCAAAATCACATTTGTGAACAGGAAAAACAAGACGCGGGACCGGCCAAACGACGTCGCTTCGCTCCTATTTTAGGTGCAAGTTTTGAATCATGTCAACCCCACCTTGTCTCACTGCACATGCTTTTGTGCTGTGTTTTTATTTTCTAATAATAATGATAATAATAAAGCTCGCACCCTTTTCTTTCTTCCTTTCATTCCACAAATCACTCATTCAATCTCTTCCTCCTCCCATCTTTGACTTGAGGCCAAAGAAACCCTAAGCCAAAAGGGAAAGGAAGGAATAACCATCTCCATAATCCATAACCATATAAACACCTAACGTAACATATCTCTCTCACTTCCTCTGTTTTTCATTTATTGCTATTATTTGTATTAATTATGACTGATTAATTTAATTAAATTTAATTTTCACGACAATCGATGATTCAGTTACATGGGGAAGCCGGCGGGAAAAAAGAAAGATCAGGAGATTGCGGCTCCCGCCACGAAGGCCAACGGTCACCACCCGACAAAATCATGGGAGGACAAACGCGGCGCGGCGGCGTCGTCGTCGAAGGCGTTGGACGAGGACACGGCCATGTTCATAAACATGTCGCAGGAGCTTCGGGAGGAAGGGAACAGGTTGTTTCAGAAGAAGGACCACGAGGGAGCGATGTTGAAGTACGAAAAGGCCCTCAAGCTTCTGCCAAGGAACCACATCGACGTGGCGCACCTCCACACCAGCATGGCCATGTGCTACATGCAGATGGGGCTGGGCGAGTACCCGCGCGCCATCAGCGAGTGCAACATGGCGCTGCAGGTCTCGCCGCGCTACACCAGGGCGCTGCTCAAGCGGGCCAAGTGCTACGAGGCGCTCAACCGCCTCGACCTGGCCATGCGCGACGTGCGCGTGGTGCTGAATTTGGAGCCCAATAACTCGATGGCGCTGGAGGTTTTGGATAGCTTGAGGGAGACGATGGAGGAGAAGGGGATTGTGATTGACGAGACGGAGATTGCGCTCGCGGCGCTGCAGCAGCATCCGGAGCCACCCTCGGCGCGGCTGAGGAAGGTGGTGAGGGAGAAGATCAAGAAGAATAAGAAGGAAATCAAGGGGGAGGATGAGGGAAAAGCGAAAAAGATTATTGTTGAGGAGAAGGTTAAGGTTGATAATGTTAGAAAAAAGGAGAAAGAGAAATTGGGGAAAGTGGAAAAGGGGAAATTGGGGAAGGAAGAGAAAGGGAAATTGGGGAAGGACGAGAAAGAGAAATTGGGGAAAGATGAAAAAGGGGGTGTTACTAGGACTGTGAAGTTGATATACGGAGAGGATATTAGATGGGCGCAATTGCCTGTGAATTGTGGAATGAGGTTGGTGAGGGATGTGATAAAGGACAAGTTTCCGGGGTTGAAGGGTGTTCTTGTGAAGTATAAGGATAGGGAGGGTGATTTGGTTACTATAACTAATACCTCTGAATTGAGGCTGGCTGAGACTTGTCATGTTCTTGGGTCGATTCGGCTTTATGTGACGAAGGTTGAGCCGGAAGAGGAGCCGTTTTATGATGATGGGGTTGTGGCGGAGAGTGGGAAGGTGGTTGAGAATGGGAATGGGGGTGTGGAGAAGGAGGGGAGTACTACTGTGGAGGATTGGCTTGTGCAATTCGCTAGGTTGTTTAAGAATCATGTTGGGTTTGATTCAGATGCATATTTGGATATTCATGGGATTGGGATGAAATTGTATTCGGAGGCCATGGAGGATGCAGTGACAAGTGAGGCTGCTATGGAGCTGTTTGAGATTGCCGGGGATAGGTTTCAGGAGATGGCGGCTTTGGCTTTGTTCAATTGGGGGAGTGTGCATATGTCAAGGGCTAGGAAGAGGGTGAGTTTTCCGGAGGATGGATCACGGGATTCTTCGTTTGAGTGTGTTCAAGCAGCTTATGAATGGGCTCAGAAGGAGTATATGAATGCAGAGAAGAGATTTGGAGAGGCTTTGAAGATCAAACCGGATTTTTATGAAGGGCTTCTTGCTTTGGGGCATCAGCAATTTGAGCAAGCAAGGCTGTGCTGGAGTTATTTGACTGCGACCGAGAAGGATTTAGAAGCCAGCCATTCGGATGAGGTTCTGCAGCTCTATAACAAGGCTGAGGACAGCATGGAGAAAGGCTCGCTGATATGGGAGGAGATGGAGCAGCGGCGATTGAATGGATTGTCCAAATCGGATAAGTATAAAGAGCAGCTAGAGAAAATGGGGTTGCATGGTCTTTTCAGGGATGTTTCTGCTGATGAAGCTGATGAACAGGCTGAAAGGATGAGGTTGCAAATATATCTTTTATGGGGCACTTTGTTGTATGAGCGTTCTGTTGTGGAGTATAAGCTAGGCCTGCCAACATGGGAAGAATGTGTAGAGGTTGCAGTTGAAAAATTTGAACATGCTGGAGCTTCTCCAACTGATATTGGGGTCATGATAAAGAACCATTGTTCTAATGAAACGGCAATGGAAGGTATGAAATGGGAAAATGTGGTCCGTAACGTGTTTTTCTCAAATTTCCTTCAGTTTCAAATATTTCAGGGAACTAACAATCCTATTCTCTTAATGGCAGGGTTCAAAATTGATGAGATAGTGCAAGCTTGGAATGAGATGTATGATGGGTGGCAGTTTGATGTCCCATCATTTCGACTTGAACCGTTGTTCCGTCGGCGTGTTCCAAAACTACATTACATCCTGGAGCAATTTTGAGTTTTCTTGTGTTTGTTATTCTTTATAGAGGCAATATTATTGCTTCTATTTTCTTTATAAGTTTGTGAGGCCTTCTTCTTTCCATTCTAAGACAGGTATGTAAGACCATGCTTCTACTACAGTTTCGTTTGCATGTACCTATTGAAAAAGATGTTTCATACTGTCCAGAGAATTTAGGGAGATTTGGTAGAATCCGAAAATTTTACTGCTTATCCCTTTAACTGAAATTGTGTTTCCATGAACATGAAATGCTGTGTCTAGTGTTTTCTGTTCAAAATTTTAATGGTATCTTTCTGGGCTGGCTCATGAATTATCTTTTCTGTTGTTGGCTCTTAAAAGTTGAGAGCTTAAAATCTTGATTTCGGTGTTCAGAACACTAATGGCTCCCACACCATGGGACTAGAGATGGTAGATTTCAGAAAACTTTTTTGTATACTAGTTATACAACTATAGGTGCATATGTCTGGCTTATATAGTAGAAATACTATAATTAATTTACAGATGATATGCTTCACGGAATCACAACTAGATGCTCATGTCTTTAGTACTTTCTGAGATGGTTCTGAGACGTGTTTGACGCAACAAGTTATTATAAGGCATAGACTAGTGAGGTTGCTAATTATAGAAAATGATTATCATGTTAAATTTTGCATTGATTTGATGGTGAGATTGTGCAAGAGATAGGCCTTGCGTAAACATATTACAATAAAAAGCTTCTGGCCTCTGGGGATATGTAGCAGTCATCCCTAGTCAAAATATTTTGGGGAATGAATGGCCTTTGCTATGCTGTCCCCATGAGATTAAAATAGGCTCTCAATCACATGCATAAAGAGTATACAAAAGAGGAAAATAAAAAAAATAAAGACTACTGATTTATGTGATACGGCTTTTGAATTTTTAATGGGATTGATGAAATTAGATGATTTGAATTACTATGATACATGGTGATGAAATGCCTCTGGCTTTCTGGATGAATGACTTCTAGACCAGTTTATCCCCTCCCTGGAAGAAACTGTTGCCATTTTGCAATTGCGATATTGTTGGATTAATAGGATAAGTGGATGGACTCACTAGTGACTTTAGAGAACAAATTTGTACCTTATCTTTTCCTTTAGTATGATCAGTATTTTCATCTTCAACTTCTAAATGGTCATTTTTTTGGTTCTACTTTTTAATAAAGTACTAAGTTTATGTCAAATGATGACATCCCCCTGACGGAATTATATGCCTTTTGGTTGCAGGTATTCTTTCTTCACACTGTTAACTTGTTGAGTGGTGGGACGATTGGATTATTCTTTTGGATTGCAGTTTTGTACGAGGTTGAGATGTTTAGGCTAGGAAAAGCCTAGTTATATAATTTGTCATCTTTTAGAGGGGATGTGTGGTGAGTGTGTCATTCTTTACAGTTGTGATATATCAATATATGATTGCTTTTTGTGGGTTTGAGGTAGTGAGTGATTTGATTTGATTTGATTTGGTAGCTCTGGGGTCTGATGATTATTTTTGTTGTCAAATTATCATTTGTAACATTATACAGTGTTGTATAGTACATTATGCATTTTTTAATCACATTCTCCTGAGTCAGTTATACGCACTTCATGCTTGAATCATCAGTCACTCAGATCTTTAGTTCTCATGTTTTACATATCTGTTTTCTTTTCTTGTTTATTTAAGTTGAATACTATTATTTTATTGATTAAGATTTCATTTAGTTTTACATTAACTTCCCAGGACGAATAGAAACCCCAAATAAGCTGAAATCTATGCAATATCTACTGTACTATTTTCTTGAATAAATATTTACTATTGGATTTATTTAAAACTAAGATCATCTCTCCTTTGCAGTTATATATATATATATATATATATATAACGTATGTGTTTCTATCAATTGTGTTTCAAACTTTTAAAATACCAAATAAGAAAGAATGGATAAATATTAGTATAAATATTTACAAAATGTAATTAGTTAATATTAGAAATAAATAGTCATTTACTATGGCTCTTTATTTCTATGTTGGATCTATGACCTAACAAGCAAAACAAATGACAACTTAAATAAACAAGATATAGTTAACTCTTATATTTAACTTTCTTCTTTTGTATTTTCTGATTTTTGTATGGATGGTTGCTTGAAGAATCCATACAGTAATGTATTCAACATTAGGCATAGGACTTGAATTTTATCTAACTTGAATCATTTTTCTAAATATTTTAGTAAAAATCAACTCATACAATGTACATCTCTGTTTTTTTTTTTTTTTTTTTCCTAAAAGTGTCACCTTATCTCATCTAAAAAAACATCTTTTTGTATTTGATTTATATGCATTCAAAAAGTTTTATTTCTCATTTTTGCGTTGACATCTAAATACATCACATGATAATCAACTCTATACTCAGAACAAAATAAGATACATGTATACCAAAAATTTATGCAAATTGAAAATGAAACTTGATATATATAGTATAAGTAAACAACCAAAAAATCTTTCTAAATTGTATAAGTGGACAAATTAAGATTTAATAAAAAAATTAATACTATAATAATCATTTTATTAAACATAAAGGATAAACTTTCACTTACAATATATAATAAATTTCAATGTCTAATTGAGTTTCAATCTCAATACCAAAAAACATATTAATTCCCAAAAAAACTGAAATATTACCTAAAAGTGCATTCCCTTATTTTTAGGTCTTTTCTTTATAATAAAACTAGTATCACCCATTTCAAATCAATATTATCTTCCAAGTCAATTTTCTATCTCATGAACTTTATAAGGTGTATGTGTTCGTATAACTCTAATATTTCTGTAGACACTAATATTATTAATAATGTTAGGATTGAATATATGTCTTTGCTAAGATTATTACTAAAAATATTACCCTTCAGACAATTATATCTAAGTTAGTATATTTTCTATATTTAGAGAAATACTTTTACGTTTTTTTTAAGAATATGATATTTTTTGACACTTTTACCAATGTAGAGTTCGATTCCTATTTTGAAATTTTTAATTTTTAGAATTTCTAATAATATCAACTTTGACTTAAATTTTGCTATTTCTAATTTCTAACCATGACAATGAACTTCAAAAACTTCGTTTATAACGCTTATTCATTTTAATTTTTTTTTTCTTAAAATTGAATAAGAATATAAAAATTTAATGGCTCTATAACAAATCAAGTCCCAAAACAGCAATAGTAATAAGAATATCAGAGGAATAGAGACAATAAAAAAAAAAGTAATTCTAATTTTATAAATTAGTTTTATAAAAATGAGTTAAACTTAAATTTATTTTTAATATATTATTAGAATTTGTCGTAATAAAATTTAATAATTTTATTAGATGAATATCAAATTATTTAGAAATATTTAAATATAAAAAAAAATATACATCCAACTGAAATATCATAACTTAAACGTTCTAAAGTGGTGGAAGTGACATAGAAAAAAACTGCTGTATAATTATCGGTCTATCATTACATATTTCTCTAACTCAGTTATACTATGATTAACATGAAATAACATTGTAAAATCATAGAAGTGAATGTCATGTGTGTTAATAAGGATAAACGGACAAATAATCTGTCACTGATTAAATTACTTGACCAAATATATATTAACAGAAATTAAAATTGTACAACTAATTTAATTTGACTGATCCATAGTTTAAATTATATTCCTTACCATGTTCATAATAACAAATAAAATTTATAAAAACATAGCTCATTTAAATATAAGAATATGGTCATGATCTAATGGATATATCAAAACTATCAATTAGATAATTAAAGTTCATAACATGATAAATGACATTGTTTTTAATAAAAAATGGAAAAACAGCTGAACCAAACTGGGTCACGAGACTCAAATCACCAATATTTACCAAAATCAACTAGGTTAATAAGGATTGATTCGGATTTGATGGACAATTGATCCATGGATTTTTCTTACTGCTCTCCTATAATTTTTAAAGTGATTATTTTATTTTCCATAAAGATAATTTCTGGATTATTTATCATGAATTTTTTTTAAAACAAAATTATGAAATTTTCGGAACAGAAATTTTAAGACAGGAGTTTTGAAACAAAATTTTTAGAACAAACTTTTCGGAACATATAAATATATTTTAAAATAATTATTTTATAACAAGGATTTTAGAATTATATATATATATATATATATATATATATATATATATATATATAATATAATATTTTTTTTTTGAACTAACTTTTCAGACTAAACTTTCTAAAACAAACATTTCAAAACATATAAAATATATTTTTTGAATAAAATTTTTGAAATAAACTTTCAGAACACATATAATACTTCCCTAAACTAGTGTTTTTATCAAACTAAACGCTTCACTTTCTCTTTCTCTCTTCTTGTTTCTCTCAAAAAATATAGTAGAAAACGAAGATACTATAATATGATGCAGTATGGCAGGGTAGTTTAGTATTTTGCTATTAGTATGGAGGTGTAGGTAGTAATCATTGGGGTGAAGGAAAAGAATTGATCCATTTACTGACTTAGATTTATTAGGATACTGATTATTGATTGGAGTTATAATCCAAATTTATAACTGTCCTAGCTGCTGAGGTGTTTTATTATCCTTCTTGATTAGTTTAAATAGAAGTCTTTTTATTTAATGAGATCTTCTTTTATAGAATTATTATTTTTTTAAACAATTATTTAAGTATTAAATATTAATTAATGGATGAGTTGTCCAAGTAATCATTCTTAATGTTAGTTATTTAGTTTACTCTCCAATTTATTATTCATAATACTTGATAAATATGAAGTTGGTTTTAATAATCTTAATAAATTATTATTATTATTTCATTGATGAAGTTATTAGATACATATTTCTTATCAAATAGGGTTAATGTTTAAATAAAGGGTTAATAGACCTATATCACTTTACCCATCTTTAAATAAAAGGATTATACTTTGCACCTCCTCATAATGTCTATTAAAGTCTTTCAAATGTAACAAATGTCTATTAAAGTCTTTCAAATGTAACAATTGATTGTGATTTTAGGTATGCACAATTTGGTGGTGGGTGTACCATTTAGTGATATCCATCATTATGTGACCATTCTGAGAATACTCTATCAATGACAGACACTATTGTCACTTTAGGAACATACATTTAATTGTCCAACAATATTCTTTCAAATATAACAAAAAGGTTTCATTTTTTATTTATCTCTATACTAAATCTATATAACCATTCATATAATTATTTCTATTTTTAACATATATATAACTATTTCTATTTTTATCACATATAACTATTTCTATTTTTTTTTCTTAATACAATTTTAAAGAGATATTTATATAAATTAAACTGAAAAATTATTTCACTCCTTTAAAATTCTTTTAAAATATTATAATATAAAGTGGATTTACATTATTTAAAGCTTTGGTGTAAATATTTCTTTTAATAATAAAGTATTAAAAAATATTATATATTTTTTTGTTAAAACGTTTTTAAATTTAAGCTGAAAAAAACTTCTTTAACAAACAAACATATTTTTTTCAATTGAGTATTTTTATGACTATTTCAAGTTATTATTATTTTCTTCTACAACTAACTTAAATTTTTTATTTTTTATTTTTGAGAAAGAAAAATCACCTTTTCTTTGATTAGGTAATCATATATAACATAAGAATTAGCATGAAACTAATTATATAAAATAATAACTCAAAATAATACTTGTTAGTACTTTCACAAGATTAATGATTTGATGAAGTCATGCAAGACAAGCCCAACAAGACAAAGCAAGCAAGCAATTGGATGTGATTTAGGTTTTGGTCTGGTGTGAGTGGGTTTAGACTTGATTGACAAAGAACCTATGCATAGTCGAGGAGAAGTGTTTAAAAATCTAAACAAAAAGAGTTAGCTAAGTTTGATTCAAAGTGATTTTTAAATAATGCACTGGGCAAAAATAAAGTGGTTCTCGTATTCATGAAATGGAGTTATTCGATGCCTGACAGAACTGAATTAACTATTTTTTTTAAATAGAATTGGCAAAAAACAGCAAGGTTTCTAACATGCGCCAGATACTGAAAAACACGAAAATAGAGAATCATTACAGCAGAATACTGTGAAAAACACTTTTGGGTAATTGAGAGTTCTTGAGAAAAATCAATTGAGGCTTTTTGTTGAAGAGTAACGTTTGACCAATACTGTGTTATTGGAGTTCTTCAACACTGTGCAAAGGCCTCTTTTGCGCACCAATCAAGGAGTTTTTCTTTTCTTTACCATTCTTGATCCCTTTCTGTATCAAGATTTGTGTAAATGGATTGTAAATCTGTGAAATATTTGAAACATTGTATTGTTGTAGGCTATAGGTCTCAGCCTGTGTGTGATTGCTAATTTGAGTGGGGACTATGGGGAGTAGGTGCTCAATTCAGTGTGTGTTTGATTCTTACGGGGAGTAAGAATTGTGTAATTGTTTGTGTTTGAATAATTGATTAAAGTTAGTGAAATTTTCTTTGCTTGAGGGGCAAAGGAGACTGGACGTAGCCCTTGAGGAAGGGTGAACCAGTATAATTGACTGTGTTCTGCTTTTCTTGACCCTTTTCTTACAATTCTGTATTGTTCTTGCACTGCACATTGAATTTAATTGAAAGTTGAATTAATTCCTGGTAATCTTGATAAAATTGGTTTAAGTTCTTTACTGAATATTGAATTTGTTCATTATAACTTGAACTTATTGTTGGTTATGATAAATCTGCTGTAGTTGCCAAAGAAATTTTGCTTAACAAATTTTGCTTAACAGATTGTTTCTTTTCAAATTCTATATTACATATAAGATTCTGGATCTGTGATTTTACAAAGAATTGAAACTGTGTTTGAATAGGTGTGGTACTGTAAAATTTGAGTTCTTGTTTTGAGTTCTTTGTATAACTGGACTATTGAAATTGCATTATGTATAATTCTCAACTTTGTATCAATTGCTAAAATTGAGTCTTGATTTTGATAATTAGCCTTTGTAATCTTGTTGGTTTTGGGATACTTTATCAGATCGGTTAATATTGACTGAAATTAACATAGAGCTTTGTTAAGTATTTCAAACTGGTATTTTGTAATTCTGTTTTTCCTTGCTCTTAATCAAATTTGTAACTTTGTGTGATTCATTTCTTAGTGTGGTATTTGTTGTGTGGGTCCTCCTCAAGTTGTATCAGAACCGAAGGTTCGTGGCTGTGACCGGCTCATACGAGTACAGTTTGACCCTGTATCGAAAGTCTTCCTGACGGAATTTTCGGGAAGTATGTCCCGTTTAAGTGTGTAAACGGCGGTACAAGTGAGGGTCGTTTGTGATTAAGGTACTCGTGTTTGAAAAATGCTTCTGCTCGAGGGGGAGTGTACCAATGTGGAAGGGACTCTCACTTGCGGGGGAGATTGTTAGGTATCTAAGTGAGTCTAAGTCCCACATTGAGTAGCAATGAGAAAGTTGAGCAACATATAAGAAAGAAGACCCATAAACCCAAGGTTTTGGGTTGAAGGTGGTGTCATTCCCTTATATGGGTTTGGCTCGATTCTCATTCTTGTGAGATCTTCCCAGTTTTGCTCCGTGAATTTGATCTGCTTAAGGTGCTGCTGTGAATCTGTTGCGTGATTGTGAATATGTTGTGTGTGTTGTTTGAAATTTTCTCTTTGCCTGTAAAACAAATTGATTCATTTTATATCTTTAGCACTGCTTTTCATTAAAGTTTTTCAAATTGTGAAAACTATTTTTAGAGGTCAAAATTGAGAAAAATCTTTCAAAGTTCAATTCACCCCTCTTGAACTCAGCCTAAAACGTTTTGAATACTAAAAAATAATTATTTTATAAAAGAAAAATTAAATTCAGAAAAAAAAAATTATAGTGTTATCATTATTAATAGAGAAAAGTATAAATGAAAATAGAAAAATCACCTAAAATCTATCGAATTTTGTATAATTTTGAATGTTAGATGATTATTTTTTAAAAATAATGATTTATATTTTAAGTATAAACTTTTCCAAAAATTTTTGGATAAATAACTAAATCAGTTAGTTAAAATTTTGAACTTTATTTTTTCTAAAAGAATAATTAGTTATTTAAATATATAAATTGAATAATTAACTAATGATCGTATATTTAAGTGGATATCACGTATATAAGTATAAAAATCTTTAAATTTAAAATAAATTATTTTTTAAATATAATAACTACAAAAGTATGTTAAATTATTATTAAATAAATAATTAAATGAAATAAAATTATTATTATTATTATTTCATTTTTCTCCAAATTTATTAAGAAGTAATATTTTTATATTTGTTTTTAATATTAAAATTGGCTTACTCATATTTTCATGAATTACACATTATAAACTTTATAAGCATAAATTATTTGGAAACAATCATTCAAGTAAGGTATCTATAAAAAAAAATTTGGTATAAAGAAATTTTTTAGGCTAAACTCGACCATGCTTTGGAAATTTGAGAGAGTACCCCTTTTTTACGATTTGGGCTCGGTCACGCTAGTATCTCTTTTTGTGAACCGAACTTGGTATACTAATCTCCCATTTATATACCGAAATCAATTATGCTCATGAACCTATAAAATATCATTAAAAAATACCTCTGTATACTGAATAGGGTTGTACTTTGTAATCTTGAGGAAGCATGCTTTTTTATTAGTGTTTTTACGATCCAAATTTACTTTGTAATCTTGAGGAATCATGCTTTTTTATTAGTGTTTTTACGATCCAAATTAACACATACCTATGAGGTTGTGTTTCTGAGATTTCATTAACATGCACCTCTCTAGTTGTGTTTTTGAGATTTCATTAACATGTCTCTCTTTAATAATGTTTTTGCAATTTCATTAACATGCACCTTTTCGGTCATATTTTTTTGTGATTTCATTAACATGTGTCTCTTCAACCATGTTTTTTTCGATTTCATCAATAACATGCGCCTCTTCGGAAATGTTTTTGTGATTTCATTAACATGCGCTTCTTCGCCCATGTTGTTGTGATTTCATTAACATGCGACTCTATGGTCATAGTTTTACGATTTCATTAACATACGCCTCTTTAGTCAGACTTTTGCGATTTCATTAACATGCATCTCTTTGGCCATGTTTTTGTGATTTCATTAACATGTGTTTCTTAGGCCATGTTTTTGCGATTTCATTAACATGTGTGCCTTCAGTCATGTTTTGCGATTTTATCAACATGTGTCTTTTCAACCTTGTTTTGCGATTCCATTGACATGCACTTTTTCGGTCATGTTTTTGAGACTTGCATATATCAAATAATGCACAAGGTTTAAAGAAAACATAGGAATTTTATTAATATATATAACCTTATTAAAAACCCTTGGGAAAAAATTATCAAAAAATTAAATGGAAAAAAAAATGTTGTCCTATGCAAAAAATGTTTATACATGAAAATAAAATTTCAAACTTAATGTCTATGAACTAAAATAAAATTTTAAATTTACCGCATTTTAAGTTTGGAGGATAGTTCCTCCATGGGGCGTGGGTTGTTTATTGTTTCACATTTTGAAGACAAGGTTTTCTCTCAAGTTTCATATAATAGGAGTAAGAAAAATTTTACCTGTCCTACGATAATTTGTTCTAACTACTAAGTTTTTTATCGCTCCTAACTAACCCAAATAGAAGTTTTTCCAAGAACCATCTTATTTTATAAAATTATTATTTTTCTTAGAATCATCTTATTTTATAAAATTATTATTTTTTTAAACAACCGCATTCAAGTACTAAATATTAACTAATGAATAAATAGTGGAATTGAATATTCTAATATTAATTATTTAACTTGACCTCCAAATTATTCTTCATAATACTTGAAAAATATAAAATTGGTTTTAATAATCTTAACAAATTATTATTATTATTAAGATTATTATTGTTGTTTCATTGGTAAAGTTATTGAATCTATATTTCTTATGAAATAAGATTAAAGAAAACTTCCTTCTCCACCTTCATGATATCATCCTGTACCTCACCTCTATACCGTACACGAAGAAGATGAAAATTGCCCCTAACATTAAATTTAAAACTCAAAAGTGCCCTCAGCCCCATCGCCAATTTTGTTACCATGTATTGTTCTTTCTGTCAATTTCGCTACAGCCTCCTTTCGTTTTCCCTTCACTCTGTTGCAATTGTAGATCACAAATTCAATTTTATCTAAAAAATTATATTTTGCACCTTTCCTTTTACTGAGTATCTTCAAATCACAAAAGTAATGTAGTGCATATTTTGTTAAGAGTTGGTGGAAACGGTGGTGGTAGCAAATTATAGAAGTTAGGTTTTCATATCTTTTTGGTTTAGTAATATATTTATTTTATTGTTTTGATTTCTATAATTTGTTTTAATTTGCAATATAAAATTTTATTATTTTGAATTTCGTATCAAGTTCTTATTGTAAAGGGTTTAAAAAACTAAAATATTTATGAAAATTAAAATGAAAAAAGAAAGTATTTTTTTTAAATAAATAATTTATATACCTTTTCAATTTTTTTAAAGATACGTCTTTGTTTTATTTATTTTCAGATAAATTTTAAAATATCATATTTTTAATTTAAAATATTATGAATAAATCATAAAATTAAAAAATTAATAATTAAATTTTATATGCTTGTGTATATATACACAATGAATAACATGCTTGACCAAATTAAATGTCAAATCAAACAAAATAAAATGATGAAAAACCTTTTTTCAATATCTCATGTTTGAGTTAAATTATTTCTAATCTTTCAAATTTAAAATTGTTCTTTTTAGTTTCTATAACTAAAAAACGATTTAGTTCCTTTTGTTGAGATGTTTTTTCATATAATCATTATCAAAATAATACTTTATGCGTCCTTTTAGTAGAGAGAAAAAATTTAGTTTCTTGAGAATTTGAAGTTGATAAAATATGTTTATCACGTTTAAAACAACATTACTAGGAAATAAGGTTGGGCAGGAATAAATTAATTTTCACAAGTAAAAATAGAATTTATTTTTTTGATAAAATACCATGTTACGTGTATTAAATCAGATTTCGATAAAAATAACAGTACATTTTTATTTTTTTAAAAATTGTATGAATAATTATTTATGTTCAAGTTTACATCATAAAATATTAAGAATGAATTCATAATATATGTTAGTTAGTCTGATCTTCTGTTAAAATATGTTAAAATAATATTTAACGAATCAACACTTGCTGATTATTAACAAGGAAATTTAATAAAACTACCTAAACTTTTTGACAAAAATAAAGAAATATATGATTGTGATACTTGAAAATGAATAGAAAAAAAATATAAATATTAAATAATATTAGTTAAAATTTAAAAAATAACAATATAATTAATTTCAACTTATAAAATACTTTACTAGTTTAAAATTACTATTTTAAATCAAAACAAAATATTTTTGGAAATTCTTATTACTAATTAAATAAAATTTAGTAATCTACATGAATTATAATTTCCACTATTTATGATTTCTAGAAGTTGTGATTTGTAGGTATAAATAAAATTCTTATCCCTACATCTAGAAGGAAAACAAATACGTATTTAAAAATTTTATGATGATAATATGTGAAATTGAGTACATATTCAAGTAAATAATTTGTAGTTATTTTTTTATAAGAACAATCTTTGACAATAATTAGGAATAGGTAACAATGAGACTTTTTTAAAACTTAAGGAGATATAAAATCATTATAATTACATATTTCATTATTTTAATTCTCATATTTTCTTACTTTTTTTTTTAATTTTGTTAACATGATACTTTATTCTTTTGATTTCCATTATTAAATAATAATATGATAGAAAAAGTGTTAACGCTACACATGACATCATGTATATCTTGGTAATTTGATATTTCGTTTGTCACATAATCAATTAGCAAATGATAGTATATGATAAACAATTATATGGATTAAAAAATTATAGCCTAAAAGTTATAAATATGGTATATAGTGGAAATAAATAAAATAATAATAAATTAAAAAAAATAGTAAGAAAAAATACCAAATACATTAGTGAGAACAATAATGAAGTAAAACGAGAGAAAATAATCACGTTATAATAACGGTATAATAATAATAATAAATAGCAAAAAAGGAGAAAAAATGGATCTATCATCTTATTAGTTCTCTCTATCTTAATTTTAAAATTTTGTTTTAACTCAAAATATAATAAAACGGTCTAAATAAGATAAGTTATTCATATTTCTTTAGCCTAACTACCAAATCTTTTTTTATGAAAAAAAAAAAAAAACTATCAAATTTCTTTTGGTCTCAAATTTAAAACACGGTTACATAATTTTTCTCAAAAAAACTTGTTCTAGACTTGCAGTAGTAGTTGGAAAGAGAAAGAAGAATAAAAACAGCTTAGAACATTGAATCAGACACTTTGTTGCAAACAAAGTTAAACTATTTAAGAAAGAAACGAATCGTGAAGCGTGTCACACCCACTCTCACTCCATCCTTCAGCCCCTTCCATTCAGTTCTAGGTTTTTTTTTCCCCTCAAATCCTCAATCATGGGCACCAAGGTCAGGAGACCCTCCCATGCTGGTTCCTGGTACACTGACAACCGTAAGTCCCTCAAATTATCATTCACAATTCACCAATTTTGAGTTCAATTTCGCTGATCAGGTTCAAAGTATATTTTTTTAATCTTTCTATCGCTGTTTCTCTCGATGCATGCAATTGGGTCGAAGTGTGTTCATAAATTAAACGGTTTGATGTTTTGAACTACTTCAAGAACAGTTAAAGTTTTCAACTTTCTATTCTTTTGGTTCATTCATCTGTTATCAGTGACACCCTTCTACTTATGTTTTTCAATTTTAAAATTTCAATTGTTATTTTTTTTTTAATTTTTCTTTTCAGCTAAGCAGCTTTCAGATGAACTTGATGGGTGGCTGCAATCGTGTGGTTTGGCCAAGTCTTCTGAAGTGCGGGGAGTGATAGCACCGTAAGTGGAAGTGTTTTTTTTTTTTTTTTTTTTTTTTTTTTTTTTTGTTTTTTTTTTTTTTTTTTTTTTTTTTTTTTTTTTTTTTTTTTTTTTTTTTTTTTATTGATTTTGGTTTTTGAGATAAAGCAACAACTCTGATGTGTGCTTGTGGTGCAACTGGAATGTTATGATGTTAGACATGCAGGTTATTCCTATTCAGTAATATCTT
>Ga0209700_104455_pt1 | contig 25212 bp, 10 predicted proteins | sample SiratroredBW_FD_187528 | JGI IMG/M metagenome (GOLD analysis project Ga0209700, IMG submission 187528) | Root nodule microbial communities of legume samples collected from California, USA - Siratro red BW (SPAdes) (version 2) | ecosystem: Host-associated > Plants > Roots > Nodule | place: USA...
TTTTTAATTTTATAATTTTTTACTTTTTTTTTTTTTTTTTTTCTCATTCTTTAGTTTAAAAGTCATTCCTCCTTTATCAAACCTTCTTTCAAACTTTCAACTATATTTTTGTCCAAATTTTCTTGGATGTATTTCTAATCTTACTTTTTTTTTTCAAAGCATTTTTGTACAAACGTATATATATTTGTTGTTTTCAAATCTTTAAGCATCTTTCAACATTATTTGAAGTTATGTAATTTTGAACATCATTTCTTTAATATCTCAAATAATTTTGTTTAAAATTTTGTTACAAAGCTTTGTTCCATTTGAAAATATTATTATATTCTTTTCTTTATACAATCTTGTGGAATATTCTATGGTTTAATTTAAATTCCTCTTAAATATTAATCTTTTAAATTTTGTATTTTTCAAACTTTTTTCCAACTGTTTTCATTTATCATTTTCACATTGTCATCGAGTTCAACAATATTCAAAATTTACTTCAAATATTATAATTGTGATAACAACAATTTTAAGATATGATAATTTAAATTATTATGTTCATTATTTATTAAAAAATTAAAATATATTTAAATATCATCATTTATTCTCGTAATTGTGATTCGTTAATTTTTTATATTAACCTTTAATTAATATATTTCAAAATCTCATAGATCAATTTTAGATTCAAGCCAATGTCATCTATTAAATTCGAGTAACATCTCATCAAACCAATTTTAGATTCAATCCAATGTCAGTTATAAAATATTATGAACATCATTTTTTTCTGAATAGCTACATCGTACCACGAGAGATTTTAAGCAAATCAACAATAAACAAGTAATTTAAATGCACATAGTCAATATGGCCTATCAAGGATATTGAATAAGTGGAGACAAATTATAAAACAAAATCAGTGGGTTCAAATATAAAGGTAAAGAAGAAAATATAGTAATTAAAAAAGCAGTAACATTTTTTTTTTTTAAATTGAAGGGGTGCACACTGCACTTGCACAGCCTCACCCACCAAAATAATTTATTCAACCTAACTTTTCTACATGCTCAAACATATATTAAAATTCCAACATGGTGTATAAAAGAAATCACAACAATGCTTTCATTTTTAGTGGATGATTTGACACATCGATTACATTTTAAAGAAGTATAAATAAGAAATTAAAATGAGAAATATTATGCAGTGAGAATGAGTGATGGTCAAATGATGGAAGAAATTGTATTATCTATTATATAATCAAGATTTATACATCATTTTGCATTAATATTTTTTTATAAGAGAAATAGAAAAAAAAATCGACCCCTAGCTCCAAAACAATATGTCCAAAGCCATGAAAGATGCATGCATCTTGAATGTAAAGTGAAGATGATTCATATATTTATAAAGCTTAGATATAGGTTGGAGATCTCCATTGGGCACTGCCCTCTTATTATTATTAAATTCAGAAATGTGATAAAGAAGAAAAACTAAGATATTGGCATGAACAGTTCATAAGCAAAAAATAAATTTATTGAATATTCAAATATCATCCGTTCATGGTTCACAAGAAGAGAATCAAGTTCATGATTGGCAGACACCTTTCTCTCGCAATGTAGCATACGTTTAGATAATGCTTCATACCTTTTTTGGATTCCATATTTTATCCTTTTTATAAGATTTTAGTTTCTTTCTTTCATAAAAGGTTAGATAGAGCAGTTGGAGCCTTGTCTCTGTTTAGAATAAAAATTTACAGAATCTCTACACAAAAATATAGAGGAAGTTGTTGTCATCAAATCAAATATGAATGGTGTTGAATTGTTAAAATGGCACATAAAAGTTTATGATACCTATTTCAAATAATTGAGTTTAAATGAATAATTATATATTTATATATTTTTACATTTATTTGTATAAATTAGTTTTATATACTTAAAAAAAAAGTAGGATAAAAAAAAAAAAAAAGAAAAAAAAAAAAAAAAAGATCAGATCAAAATTCCAATAGGATGATAATGTTTAAAGTCTGGATCTTTACCAATATATAAAAAAATACTCACTCTCGTTTTGTATATAGAGAGAGAGGAAGAGAGAGAAAGAAAAAAAAAGAAAGAAAGAAATAATTTTACATGCATAAATGTTTAGATAAATAAAATAATTTTAAATAACTATATATAAACAGGTCATCATTACAATACTTCATTAATATTATCATTACTATTTATTTCCATCATCTTATCTATTAAGTTACGTATCATAAATAAACTTCCGTTTTTTTCTCATCCCTAAATGAAAACATGGTGCGTCTGTGCATAATTATTTTAGATTTTTTTTATAAATTTTAGGATATTGTAAATTTTCATTATAATTTAAATACACTTCAACGTTTCTAAGCCATCATTTGTTTCACGACTTTATTTAAGTGTAAAATCAATAAATCAACAAAAGATATTATTAAAAATTACAATCAACTTAAAAAAAAAAATAGTAATATAGCTGTTATTATTGAAATTTGATGGTACCAGATGTGACCTTTTTAGCTTTTCAGCACGATCCTCAAAACATAAAATAATATAAAAACAGAGGAATTAATATACAACATTTACAAACCCGTTTTATGACAAAAAAATATGAATTATTTTGAAGATAATTGACTGGTTATCTTTTTGTATGGTCAATAATTTATTTATAAAGTACTAATTTTTAATGCCATTTTTGAAATAAAAATTAAGACAAATAATTAAATAATAAAAAATAAATAAATATTAAGAAAATAATAAAAAATATATATATAATTTTAATAGATAAAAATTTATAAGTTTATTAAAATTAATATAAGAAAAGTTTCACTCCACTCTCACTTTTCTTATCTTTAATTAGAGACACTAGTTTTACAAATGTTTCTACAATCTTTAAAACTTTCCAGGTTACAAATATCCTTTCTCTCTTTCTTTTTTTTTTTTTTTTCTCTCCTCTGCTTCTCTTTTCCTTCTATTCTCTAGTTCACCTTATTCACCACACTTACTTGTAGTTTAAATCTTACTTTTTATTTTAATTTTTAAAAAAATAATAATTATATTTATTAAATGTAATTTTATCTTCACCCATTTTTTTCTTTTTTATTTATTAGAAGGGTCTTTTAATTATTTTTAAATATATAATTTTTATTGATTAATGAATTAATTATTGTATTATTGTTTTTTAAATTTTTTATTTTTATTGATATTATTATTTTCTTTTTAAACAATCATAATTAATATAATTTTTTAATATTCATAATATATATAGTCGTATTTTTGTATTGTTATTATTTTTATCATTATTGGTTTTTATTTTAATTTTGATTTAGTTATCATGATTCTGAAAAATTACTTGATTTTGATTTTTTTTCTAATTTTAAAAATTTATCTCTATAAAAATACAACAAAATATATTTTAAGTGAAAAATTTATAATACAAATTAAAAAGTAAGATACTTTTAAAGTTATATTTTAAAATAAAAATAAAATAATTAATATAGTTAGTTAAAAATATGAATCTCATACTAAAACTACTTAAATTAGAAGTATATGCATATTTTCATTTTAAATTGTATTAATTATAAATTTATAATATGAATTTTGTTATGTTAACATCACAAGTGTCACTGTCATAATAATCAGGTGGTGATATGGAAAAAAAATATTTTTTTAATTTAGTGTGAGTTTAGAGAGAGATTTTCAAATTAAAATTTGTTTAAGATTGGAAAGGGGTAGATTTGTCATTTACATTCACAACATGTGTCTCTTTCCGTGTCTCCTTATTTCTGGTGTGTCTATCTGTGTCTTGATCTCTCTGCCTCTCTCTCTCTACGTTTTGCGCTAAGGTTTTCATTAGTCAAGTTTGTGGTTGTATGACATCGTCGGCTCTGTCTTTGCGCACGTATTAAAAACTCACTTTTCAATCTAAATCGTTGTCGTCCTAAACCCTAAATTTTTCTTTTCCTTTAACAATTTTCACTTCTTACTTATTCTCCTTTAACATTTGGCTTGGTTCTTTCTCTATTTCCATTTCAAAAGATCTCAACTTCAATTTCTTACTTAATCTCTCTGTATCTCACTTAAACATAATAAATTTTTTGGTAGTTTTGGTTTACAAATTTCAATTCAGTAAACACATATTTTGAAATATTAATATTATTCTTTACACGTAATTATGTTGTAATATTTTTAGTTGATGTGTAATCTTCAAAAATACCTTTTTATACTAAGACATGAATGACTTTCACCTGAAAGCAAAAAGAAATAATAACAAGTGATATTACTAAAATAAAATTTTACTTAAATCAATCTCACAAAACCAATTTTACTAAAATATTATTATTATTATTTTATTTTTATATAATATTTTATTAATAAAATAAAGTGTCAAATGGAAGTATAATATGAATAGTAGTATTAAACTAGTATTTTCTTTTATAAAATAAGCCTTCATCCATGTATATATTATAATATCACATTATAAAATAATTTTGTCAGTTTAAATTAGACTTAGAGTCTAATTTTTAATATGATATCAAAATCTATTTTATCTAAATAATTATATACTTATGTATTTTATTAAATAAAAAACTGAATATATAATATTATAAAGTTTACAAGATAAAAATAATCAACTTAGAATATGCTCTAAATTTAAGCTTATTTTATAAAAAATCAATAATATTTGATATCATAGTTTTAGTGTATTGGTGTAATTTCGTTTAAGACAATTAGGTATCTCATAAATAATTAAAAAGATATATATATATATATATATATATATATATATATATATATATATATATATATATATATATATATAGTTAGTTAGTTAGTTAGTTAGTTAGTTAGTTAGAACCAGTTTAAATCCCAAGAGATGTATATTTTAGGTATTTGAAACTAAAATAAGTGAATTAATCGGTCACGTTTTTGGAATAACAAGTGATTAATCTAAACAAACTTACCTGAATCATCAGTTTTGATGAAATTAACGTTTGGATTAGTAAGTCTTTATATTTAGAATTTGGGTAAGGGAATTCTAACCCATTTCTTAATATAATAACAATAACAGAAAAAATCCTTCAGTTAAAAATAATGAAATTTATTTGTTGAAATGCTTCAAAACATATAATATTAATTTACATGGTTTTTACTCTGTATACGGTTCAATGATATGACATATATTCGTTCGCATTTATTTTATATCATGTAGTTCATAATATAAAACATAAAATATATCAAAGAAACACTTAAAAAATGCTAAAATTTAAAAATAAACAATATCAGCACACAAATATATTTTTTTATAAATATTCTTTTATTAAATTTTTAAAATATAAAAATAATAACAGTTCTTTTATAAAAACAATTCAGTTAGTTTACTATTTTTTTTTCATAAAAAATAATAGACAAAAAATAGCGCTTTTTGTTTTAAAATGATAAAGTAATTTTTTAAGTTATATTATTTTCGTTTATTCAATTAGAAATAATCATCTTAAAATAAGGAGTGGTAGCACTCCTTTTCATATAATTATCTCATAAACTCAACTAAAGTTACAAAGTGAATTTTGTAACTAAACTAGTTTTTTTCACTATACAATTGTGATAACTCCACTATTCTTCATTTAATTTTGATTCTCTCAGTCTTAACTTAGGTTATCGCATGTTATATATATACGTATTTTACATATGTACAATATATACATATTTTATCTATATTATGGTCCTGGAATCAATCATCTATAAAACTCTTCCAGAACCAATGGTTTCTCCAAACTCTGTCTGTCATCTCTTCAATGGGTATATTCTTGGTCTCTGGAACTAGAAAGAGTGTGACTAATGACATGGCAAGCATCCAAGCGAAGAAGAAGAAGATGCCGAACTTGAAGTGGCACATCATGGAGAGGAAAGCCTGTGCAATGATGAATGTGAAGAGCATATTCACGAACACCGTCACACTTTGCCCTTCAGATCTAGCCTCTAGTGGGAACGTTTCACTAGGAATCAGCCATCCAAGTGGAGCCCAAGACCACGCAAAAGAAGACACAAACGTGCACACCATCACCACCACCAACACCGCAAACCCTTGGTTCAAGCTATCCGAGTGATCTTGGACCTTCATCCCTAGCACTATGCCAATCACCACCTGAGACACAAACATTTGGACACACGCTTCCAACAACGATATCCTCCGACCAACTTTGTCCACCAAGTACACAGACACTAAGGTTTCTGGTGACACTGGAAGCGAACATGGTGGCTACCAATGCTGCAAGGTAGAGAGAGGATGTGAACAATTGAAGACTTTGATTGTCATATTTGCAGTAGTTACTGTCCACTCCATGCATGCTCATGGATGTTACACCACCTGCACTCACATGCATTTCACAAAGCATTAAGTAATGAAATGGCTTGAAATCAGAACTGCAACAATGACTCATTAGTAAATCATACGTACCTGAAATTTCAATGTCACAAACAAACATAAGACCACCAGTGGCAGCCATAATGCAGGATATTATGACAGCATACGTGATCTTTGACTCAAATACGACATCCCCTGAACCTGATGCAAAACCTCCCCGGCCATGATAATTAACTATCTAAATGACCAAATAATTTACAATTGATTTTCTTTGTGTATATATACATATACGAATGTAGCTATATTGGTGTTGAAAATAAAGTTAACTTTTTGTCCAACAATATTTTAGAATTTTTTATAATTAGTAGGATATTTGGGAGGAGTATATTATAAAGATGTTTAAAATTAATAGAATAATTAAGAATGTTCAAATAAATTAAAAATTTAAAATCTTTCCATGAGTTAATTATTTATTCATTATAAATTAATTAAAAATTAAAAAAAATTTAAAGTTTATTTTCTCTTTTCTTAAATTTTTTTTTATTTTTAAAATTATTCTTCTTTGATCATATTCGATTTTATATAAAGAAACTTTTTCTTATTTTTTGATATTATTTTATATTTTATACTAGTTTGTCGGTACCGTTTATTTGGGTCTATAAATTTTAATAACATTTCAAATTAAACACTTTACAGGATTAACATAGATGTCACAACAGATACATGGATACGGGTCGATCAAACACCATCATATCATTGCACACTTGTAAACTGCTAACTATATCCAATAAATATATATAACAGAGATATGTAAAAGGAATATTACTCCGAAATAATTTTCTAAACTTGTCAGAATCTAAAAGAAAAAAAAGAACGAGTAACAAATATATCACAAAAATAGACAACAAAAACTCAAAGGAAATACAACGATTTTAAAGCGAAAATCTCTTGATAAGGATGAAGTTCGCCCTAACGAGAAAAAAAGTTCAATTATGATAAATAAAAACACAGAGATTCTTAAATCCGTTCATATATCAATGGACTTTTTTACATGAGTGTAATTTTACGCGCTCATTATTGAAAAATTATTTTTAGAATTAGGTATATGGCATGTCGTGTTTACACTTTAGTATAAAAAATTTGTCTTAATTTCTTTATTTAAAATTATAGTGAAATTGTATGATCCGTATATACGCTTTGAATGTTGTCGAAGAAGTGGTGTAAATCAATCACAAAGTCTAATTTCTTTTTTTAACTTTTAGTGCATTCGAGCTTGGATTTAATAACTTTAGGTGGTGATAGTGGAAACTGAAATCGTGCATATTTAATACGATTTTAGTTATTCATATATTACATTGAAATGTATTTTTGACATAATTTTACATTGAATATTTAATTGAAGTGTTTAATATGTTTCTGTTCATGGTGTGTTTATTTGTTTTTAATAAAATTTTGAAAAAAAATGTCGTATTTTTTTATGTATTTAATAATTTGCAGAAGTGTAATTTTGAAAATTATGAATAATTGGTAAGTTTGTTATTTTTTAATGAATAATTAAATTAATTTAATATAATTATTGAATACATAATTTTATATGTATGTTAAATGAAGAGGTTCATGTGTAAAAAAATAAGTAAATAAAATAGTTAAGCATGTTAAGTTATGTAATGATATTTAAATTTAGTAAGGAGAAAAATGTTATAATTGTAGACATGTTATTTTTTATATTAACAATTTCTCTTGTTGTGACTTTCATTCTCACAATAAGAATATGTTTTTGACTTATTTGGAATTGACTCATTCATTTCGTTATAGATACAATTAAAAGTTGTCTTCCTTATTCCTTTCATTGCATGTGTAAGTCAGGTATGAAATATGGTCTCATGTAAATAGAGTAATAATCTTCATTTTAAACTAAATGAAATTTGACCTCACAAGCCATGAAAATGTTGTGCAGGCTTTAGACTAGGACAACAAATGTCGTTAGTTATAAACAATAATAGGAACAAAAAACGATAACATGTAGACAAAACAACCAGAGAGCTTGAAACTCTCCAAAATCATACCATCATTTATTTGATTTGACTTTGCATGAAACAGGTTGGCGTCGAAGTTGGACATTGGCTATCTCCTGAACATCAAACTCTAAACTTTGCCAATATCTTCACGCATGACATGACACATCATATTGTTGTTCATATTTTCTTAGTATGGCAATAAATGATGGTATGCTTATAACATGCCTCTGTCTTAGCTTGTCGATCAATAAACATTTTTTTTCTTTCAAATGTTGTTTTTACAAGAGCACAAATAAATAGGGATCATGTTTCCTTCAAAACAAAGTTCATCCATTTGGCTAGATTTGTTATCATATGCTTGTATCGTTTGCCCTCATCATATGTCTAAGTCTACTTTTTCAATGATATCTATCTAAGAGACTACTTGCCGAAATTATGTTTTCGTTGGGGATAACTTTGCTTGAAGAGTTGATTGTTTCATTTCATATGTTGTGACAATGTAATAAATAAAATTGTTAAAAAATTTACTCATTTTGTAATATTGCATAATTCAATTTAAAGAATATATATACCCATATTTATTAGTTGTCTCTTAAAAATTAAAATTTTTGATATTTTTATTAAAGTTACATGTAACATGTCTTATGCAATACATTATCTATTGCTCAACTCAATTTTTGAAGATCCTAATATTCACAATATGGTTGTTACATTTGGTTGTAACTTAGGCTCACAACAATAAAAGAAACCATATTATAGTCTTATTTGTTTCTAATATATCAATGAGAAAAGTAAGAAGAAATATATTTCAATTTTCATCTTAACTATCTATAGTTATTAAAGTCCTAGATATTTCTTTATAAAAAATGTCTTATCAATTTGTGCTATAAGCTTGTAATAATTGAAGTGTCAATACAAGACAAAAAACACACTATAACATGTAAAAAAAATACTTTATTAAACAACTTATAACCATATTGGAATTAATTATACGATTCAACTATTATATTTTATTTTTCGTTATATATTATTTCTTTAAAATCACTTCATTTATTATTACTAGTAACAAATTAATATATTTTATTTTTCATAAAAAATATTTTTAATTAAAAAAATAAAAAACAAACATAAACAAAATGAACACAAAATTAATATTCAATCAAGAAAACACGACTTAAGTGTAACAGAGAAATAAGTGAAGAATCCTACACAATTTTAGTGTAGTATATAAATAACTAAAATTATTTTACCTTCAACTTAAATTTTAAAACAATAAATTTATATATTTTTTTCATATATAACTGATTTTTCTCACTTTCTATTCCATGTGTCATTTCATACATATTGAAGGTCAGTTAAATGTTCTTTTAATTTTCTGCCCCAAAGTTTTTATCTCAATCCACTTACAACATTCATTCAGCACTATTATATCAAAAATTGCTCTTGTCGAAATGTGAAGCATTATTATATAAACTCTTAGAGGAGCAGAGGCCTTTGTGTCCAGCTATATTCTCTTTAAAAATAATACGAAAAAAAGGTTGTTTAAATATTAAATAGAGATTTCCTGTAAAATACTATTAAACACTTAAGTTAACAAAAAATAATATTAATAATATAAGGCTAATATAAGTCATCAGGTAAATCTCCCTATATCTATATATATATATATATATATATATAACCTCCGAATATAAAATAAATATCAATAAAATAATAAAAATATAATAAAGATTAATAAATTGACTCGTAATTTATAACTACCAACTTATAAATTATTACAAGATAAATATATCAATATCTGGATCAATATATAATGCGTGCATTAACAATACATAATAATATTTAATAGATTTTTTATTCTCCAAAGTAAGACTTAATTCTGATTGAACAACCATATCACTCTTACTTACAATATTTTACAATATTGTATTCAAATTTTATCCATAGATTACCTATATAAAAGATTCCAGAGTTGATTGTTGTGTAAATGATTTTTAAATAAAGAAATACACATTAGTCAATTCGGTGTGTGTTTCAGTCTACTGGTTCATTGTGAAGATTTATTCGGTGAGTAGGTGAGTTGTAAATCCTATATATATATTTTTTTGAAAATTTCCTTAACCTTTATGAATTATGAGTTATTAAGATCTAATTCATTTAAAAATTTTCAATAATAATAAAAAGTTTTTCCTATATATTAAAATTAAAAAAAGAACGTAAGGCTTGCATTACACCTATCCAAAAGTTCTGTTGCTTTACATTAAAAATTATCAAACGGAAGAATTAATAAATAAAGTATGGAATGAAAGGTGAATATTTTTTTATAAACTGCAAAATATGTACTCTTAGGCTCGTAGCACACTCTAGTAGACAAATTGTGAGGGTTATAGCTTTTACAGATAAAGAATGGATGGATACTAATGCGATGCTTACTGGGATTTGGGCTGCCACATGCACTGTTGTTATTGGTTTCAATGGATACCTATACCTCTTCGCCAAGCCCACTTGCCTCACGTGTTAGTACAAATCTGCGTATATTAAACTTATATACCAAATGTTTACTATATTTGCTTACTTTTTTTTTTTAGATTTCGACAACAATGAAGGTTATCATGAAGCCTATACGCATGGTCATATTTTTATAAACAAGAAAGATAATTAGAAACGGTAAAAAATGTCATGAAGATCACGAGAATCGTATAAAGAAATAAGACTTTTGGGATATGTTTGGCTGGTGAAAAATGATGGAAAAATATATTAATTTTGTAAGAGTTGATGTTTTGAATATTGAGTATTAAAAGGATAAAATAGTTCCACATGAATTTATTTCTACACCTTTAGTTTATATATTAAAATCTCATTTATCTTTAAAGTTGATAACAAAGAAGGTGATATAAACTTGTAGGTCTCATGTACTTTTTTTTTTTCACGTTACCATAAGGAAATTTATTTTCTTTCTATCACTTAGTTGGTTTATTTATTTATTTTTGTTTTGGTTAGTATAAATATTTGAAGTGTTATATATGATTTTTTCTATTTTTTATCTTATAAATGCTAGAGTTTTGGTTTAAGATAACATCAGCTTAGATGAATATTATCTTATATTTCTTCGCAACATATACCTTTTCTCTTCCATAATCTATTGATATTGTAGGAACATAATTATATAGGTGAAGTCTCTACCTATTTTGTAAATAGATATGTCTACTCTCTTTTAAAATATTTTTTATTGATTCTCTTCTCTTATCTTATATTTAATTTTTTCACTTTTAAGAGTTTTGCTAGTTTTGCGATGCTTAACACATCACTCAAGAAGTTTTTATTGTACATTGTTGGCTTACAAGACATAATACATATAATATCTTAGAAACAATGTTTATCCACGTCTTGAGAAACCACGTCCTTTGTATTTGCAGCCTATTTTTACCACAATTGATTGTCTTAACACTATCTTTATGAAAAAATAATTCTTGAATGATTGAAAAATAATTATGATCTATACCAATGGAAAAATAACTATAATAATAACAATACGAAAATAAGTTCTATAAATATTAGTTTGAAAACCTTAATTTATGTTAAAATAAAATAGTTCAGTTGATAATGTTAGATAAGGAATAACTTCAATCCATATTTGTCTAAGAGATAACTTAATCATGAAGTCTAAGTCTAAATCTCACACTGAGTAGTGTTACAGCCGTTGAGGTTTTTTATTGTTCTTGGCTAGCCCAAATAGAAGATGATTTTTTTCGTCTTTCAGTACCTCATTTTTATGCCTTTCTGATGAAACATTCAGGTATTAGGATTGAAATGGAATTCAGTTATTATTAATAATCTGGTATTAAATCTTCAACAAATTAACCAAAAAATGATCATAATTAAATGTGTTTATTGAGGCGTCAATTTACATAAACTGTAATTTGTGAATGATAAAATTGGGCCATTGAATTGGGCCTTCATTACTAGGAGCTCATTTGTAAATTCAGATAATAAACAGATTATTTTTCGCAGCCCCAATTTCATTTTAGCCTAAAAACAACCTTAACCTATACGGATCAAGTAGAAATGATATATTTGTAAAAGAAAAGGTAAACAACAAACTTATTGTCTTGGTGGTGGACTTAGATTAATGTAATATAAAAGTGATTTCTGTATTAAAAGTATTCATAACATATCCATTATAATTCATTATCATGAAAAATGGTAGAAGTAAACGTTACCACTAAATTACTCATGCTAAAAAGTTTTTTTATTTGAGGAAAAGTGTACCCATATAAAAAACGACTCACTTGAAGAATAAATTTTTAAGAATTCAAATATAAATCTAAATCTCACATTAAGTATAAATAAAAAAATTTAACAATATAAGAAAAAAAATTGAATCTTCTATGTGAATTATCTTCCAAAGATCTTACTAAAATCAAGAAAACAACATTATAGATAAACAACAAAAAGTTTGCATTAAATTTAATCTTTTAAATTTAGTAGATAGTATAAAAATAGTAGACATAAATATAAAAAAAATATGAAAAATTCTAAGTTCTTATATCTTCACAATCAAAATATTTATATAAAACTTTAGTTTTTTCTTAACTTATTATCAAAATCATATATCTTATCTTTATAATATTTCAAATTTTATGCATAAATAAATTATATTTTATATTTTTTCATCTATTACTCATATATTTTTCAATCTTTGTGTCATTTTAAATGTTTGCGAATAATTTTATTATGTATTTATCAAAGTTTCATCTTTAACTATATTTGTTTATACATTGTCAATGTTAGAGTATTTTAGATATACATAATTATTAGTAAAAATGAAAATATTATTGAACTTTTTAATAAATTAGGTATTAATTATATTTTAGATATTAGAATTCAAAGTATGAGTTTTGTTTTATATTAATTCACCTATCTATTAGTTGAAGGTATTTTAGTTGGAGAAGATGTTTTAACTTTCTTAAATGCAATATTTATGATTCATTAATATTGAACTTTTATGTCATTTCTTATAAAAAAAACTAATAATAAATAATTTATTTAAATAATCAATATATAATAGATAAGTAAACATAAATAGAAATATTATTGATATATTACAAAATATGAACACGTAAGGAGGTGTCAAATTTGTTAGATAAATACTTTATATATATATATATATATATATATATATATAGTCATATAGGACAAAAAATAATTAAAACCATATATTTTTGTAGTACAAAAAACAATTAAAACCATATTAATGATTTTGTATAAATGACAACTGTGTTCATATGTAAATTAATTTTCCCTTTTTGAATCTTATATAACAATTAATTGATTGTGTAAACAAATTAATTATGTAACTATTAAAATTAAATGATCTAAAAAATAAAATTATAATTTCACATAATCATAATTTTTCAAAATAAAATTGATAAATATTAAATTTATGAGCAATTTTATCAAATAAAAAAATGTAACAACTATCACAACAAATATTATAAATTTTTTTATATTTTTTGTTATATATTTACATGTATATGTGATGCCATGTTCAGCTATTATCACTTTTATAATTATTGTACGATGATTATCAGTGGTAGGAAAAATCTTAGTTATTGTAATAAAGATAAAATTATTAATATCAACATTGTAACGACTAAGAGATATATTTTTATTATTATTTTTTATTTGATGACTTTTACTTTTTGTTTGGTTATTTTTTTTAATAAATTTAATGGTTACACCAAAAATTAATTTGAATTTTGAAAAATTTTACTTGTCTATCATTTTAATATTAATTTAATAGTTATTATTATATTTATTATAAACAAGTTTTATAACTACAATGTTACCATATTATATATATATATATATATATATATATATATATATATATATATATATATAAATGGAGAGTTAATAAAAACAAAAATTAATACATGGTAAGGAGGTACATTTAAGTATGCATTTTATTTTTTGTCTTATATAACTATAGTAATGTGAAACAGCATAACCCTAATATTTGACCAAGAAGACACATTAGTGAAATGCCCTAACCATAAGGATTGATATATCACTTATCTTAAATACTACAAAAAGTCTCAAATTTAACTTATAAATTTGTAATAAATATTTTAGAACCTAATTATATTACAAATGATTTTTTTTAATAACGTCAAAAGAGCATGGCCATTATCACACATGGTGGTTTTTTTCATTGTATCTCATACTTTATTTTTATAATCTTCCTTAAATAATAACAATTATAGAAAATAATCCGTGCTAAAATACCATTGTTAATTTCAGATAGATAAATGGTTGGAAATAATATTTTCTAATTAATAGATTGTTGGGTTCAAAAAATTTACTGACAGAGGCGTTGGTTTTATGAAATCCTTTTTCATGCGCAATGAATGGGAAAGATGTAAAAACAGACACATATAGCCATAACTTATTGCAGGACTCTATTCCAGAGATTGAGGTTAGGGTAAATAGGAACACTGTGATAAGGATTCAATTTTTTTAAATATGTAAATTAATAATAAATGGAAAGTAAGTGAGTTATTAAAATAAAGTAATAATAATAAGATTAAGAAAGGAAGATGGGAGAGAGAAGAGTGACGTAACGCTGTGGTGACGGCTAGGGTTTTTATGTTAGTGTCTACGGCATGAATGAAGCCACGTAGACTGGGCTGAGGTAGCACTTCCGGCGCACACATGGCAGAAGTGTGGGATTTTACGACAGTGAGTGAGCGAGAGAGTGTGAAAGCATCCGCAAAGTGGACCCATTCTGACGTGGCACACTTGCTTCAAAATATAATATATATTTTATAATGAAAAGGTAGTAGGATAACTCCACTTACCTCTACCTTATCAAATTAAATCTGATTTTATTATTTTACATTTTCCTTTCTAACACTTTCTCCGCATTCCACGCTGATATTAGACCTGTTTTTTAAGACCTGAAATAAAAATTAGTTTTGCCTTTTGGAGTTAAAAACAGAGAAGCAGAGTGTCCACTGGGTGACGCTATCTTTTCCTCCATTTGTTCGTTTACAATGAAGATGGATAGATATTTACCTCATCAAAGGCGGAACCAAGTGTAACCAATACCAACATCCCAGCCCACCAACCACCCTCGTCACAACCTCCACATGTTGCACAATTCCTCTGCCACGTTCTTCCATCTAGATCATTTTATTTAATTTTATTTTTATTTTTTAAACATGACTAAAATATTTGTTTTAGTTAATTCCAATAATAATTTTCTTAATTAGGGAACGTGTACATACTATTTTAAGGAATTGAATTGCAAGCATTTGATCTTGAGCAGCGCGTGCATCAAAAGGAACCATTGTTTGGTTTTGCTGTCTCCGTCCCTGCTAAATTAATTAGTAAAGGTTTGGTTTTAAATTAATTGTTTATTTTGTTTTTAACTGAGGTGTAATTTTCATCAACTAGGTACTATTATTAGATAAGTTCATAAATATTGTGAATTGTTTAATGGTGGGATCCATGTACATGTCATGAAGCTACCACATCTCGCGAACGTGACAATTAGGCCAAAGGTGAGAAAATAATTTCTAGATCGGCAGCTATTGGTGGGCCCACACTCCTTGGAAGTTCCGTGACCGTGACTCTGAGTTACTCTCGCTTCGGCGCTCATCTAAACCGTCCAACCGTCCAATCAGAAACCTCCGACGGTGGGGATTGGGGTTTGACGATTGACATGCCCGAACCTCTTGGTTTAGGTGCCATGTCGGACTCGCTCGTTCGTTGGAATCTGCTTGTTTTTTTAATGAATACCCATTGCCACGTCGGATCCATCCAACGATGAAAAATCATGTGTTACTGATAACACCAGGATCTGGTCCGTAGAACAGAAATGTTTTTTTGGTTTTTTATTTATTTCAACGTGGGCCCTGTAGTGTAGTCTATTCTAAAATTATAAATATAAAGTATATATAATCTATTAAAAAATGAAAAAACCTGAAAAGGGTAAAAATGGAATCAAATTAAAGAATTTGACTGGTGGCAACGATATTTTCTGCGGTCACCTAGATTCCTTGTGATGGTGGTGTTTCATGTTTGCTTTTACCAAAGTCATGGCAACCGGTTATATCAGGTGACCGCGTGAGTTTCTTTTATTTTAAAATAATTTCCTGGTAAGGTAACAGCAAAATAAAATTCAAAGTATAAGACATTAATTTGTTGCATTAATTGAATAATTAATCAAAATGATATTATACCAAATTGGCAGTGAGTAAAGATTGGAAATTAGAGAGGGGTGGACAGGTGGAGGTGACGCGCTGAAAAGGTTAAAAGGTGTAATGCATTAGTGGTGAGATGGACGGTTGAGGTGGTGCCATGATGTCATGAGGAAAGGGGATCCGTTGGATTGGTGGAGTAAAGAAGGGTGGAGATTGGAACAGGTGACGCGGTGGAGAATCGTGACCGTCCAGGAGTCTTTGGAGTGGGTTTGGCAGAGAGTGAAATAGCGGAAAGAGATGAGATTGGAGCACAAAAAGGGGAGGAGAGATAGAGGAGAGAAGAGTGGTGCAGCAGCAGCAGCAGCTAGAGGAAGAGAAGAAGGGAAAACAAAGAGATAAGCAAAGCATAGCATAGCATAGCAATCCCCCCTTAGATCTCTCTCATAATTTTGATAACAGGAAAAGAGGATCTTTTGTGGAGAGAATCAAATTTGAGGGGTTGAAAATATCAAATATCAAATTTCTCTCTCCGTGTCTGCGAATTTGGGGTGCAGGTGATTATGGTCGTTGATGAGAGGGTGTAGCTGATTCGGCGGAAAGAGGATTTTTGTTGTGGAATGGACAGGATTAGAGAAGCCAGAAGAAGCACTATGGCCTCTAATGGTTTAACCAGAAGAAGGCACAGAACTAACAGTCTCAGAGACTCACCAGGTTCACAATTCTCTCTCAGATCTCAATAACCTCCCTACCCTTCCCTCTCTTCCTCTTCCTTGGTTCTCACGATGTGTGGCGTTTTTTTTTTCTTTTGTATTTTTGTTTTGTGCAGAGGAAGATGGAACGATGGAGCTGCAAGAGCCATCGAGGTTGCGAGATCGAGGAGGGACTGGGAAAAAGGATCGAGATCGCGAGAGGGAGAGAGAGAGGGAAAGGGAGAGGGAGAGAGATCGATTGGGTCGGAGCAAGAAGAGGAGAGGAGATAGGTTGATGCATAGCAGCAGAGAAGATGGCGTAGAAGATACTTCGGAAGAGAGTATCAACGATGAAGATGACGATGACGACGAGGATGGCGGCGGCAGTGGTAGCGCCTCAGTCAGAATGCTTCCGCTCAACCCCTCCTCGCTCTCCAACCACCATCGGAAGAGCTTCCCTCCGGCGAAAGTTTTTAGACCAACGCCGCCGTCGACGTGGAAGGCCGCCGATGAGATGATCGGAGTCTCCGTCCCAAGGAAAGCACGCTCCGGTAAAATCCGCAAAACCATCTCAATTCAGAAACGCTCGCTGAATTCGCCGTGTTCCGATGCGCTCATCTTTCTTCTTATTTTTTCTGTTTGTGTTCGCAGCGTCTACGAAGAGGTCGCACGAATGCTGGGCTTCGAGCGGCAGCGGAATCTTGGGGGAGCAAAATCACCGACAGCCGTCGACCTCCCCTGTGAGGGCGGCCTCGCCTTCGTCTTCTAACGCCTCGGCTAGAAAGAAGATAGTGAGTTTCGGAATCCGGGTGTGAGAATCTCACTGGTGTGGTGTGTTGGTATTGATGTAAGTGTGCTAACAGTGTTGTTTTGATGGGTGTAGAAGCAGAATGGAGGAGCCAAGTTTCGACCACCCAAAACGACGACCTCGAAGCCGTCTTCTTCGGCGCAGGAAGAGATCGAAATAGAGATCGCGGAAGTGTTGTACGGCATGATGAGACAACCTCAGGGACCGTCGAAACAAGAAATCATCGCCAACGAATCCACTAAGTTTGATTCCCGAGAACCCAATAAATCTTCCACCGATGCCAAGTCACCGATCTCCAACCCCCAAAATTCAAGCTCTTCCGCCACACCCATGTCTGCTGTTGGTGCGATTTTCTCTCGGCAAAACTAAATTTTTTGTTTTTTTGGTTTCTTATTGACTTTTGTTTTGGGTTTAACTTTGCAGCTCCGAAGAGGAAACGACCGCGACCGGTGAAGCACGAGGATGAGAATCCGTCGAGCTTGAGCGTCCGGAGCAGTCCCATTTCGTCATCAACGAAGGCTGAAATCGATCAGCCTTCAAAGATCGAAACCTTTTCCTCTAATTTGGATAGGAACAACGTAGGGTCGGCTACCGAAGCGATCAATCTGGTGAATTCTCAAACGGTTCAAGCTTCGCTGGAGCCGGTGAAGCCAGACAGCAACGCGTCGTTGGAGTCTAAGCAGGTGATGGAGGAAGCGGAGAAGCAGAAAGATGTGGGGTTGAGTGAGGTGGTGGTGCCTCCTCAGTCGCCCAAGAAGGAATCTCCTATGCGACAAGTAGCAGATGATGACCGGGAAGATGTGAAAGCGACTAAAGCGTGAGTAGCATCGACTTTTATTACTCTATCTTTTCGTTTTTTCTTTTTAATCGTTCATCCTTTTGTGTTCAGTTCGCGCTGAATGTGAATCCTGATCTTTCTTTATTGATTTTTTGGTTCTTCAGGAATCCATCTATATCCGAGAGTGAAAATCAGTGGGAGGAGAAGTTCCAGATAGATCTGATGGTGCTTATCTTTTTCTTCCTAATCTGTCTCCGATATTCCGTGTTCTTTTTTATATAATTGATTTTCATCGGTGGGATATTTTTTTTTTTCAGGCACCACCTCCTCCATTGAGGTCTTCTCCGGAAAGGGATGTGGAGAATAATTTGGTGGTTGACGCAGAAAAGGTAAGTGGACCACGTATTAGCTATGGAATCTTTTCGTATAAGAATGAGTACTTAAGGAGTTTGGGTTTGTTCAGGAAGCGAAGCCTATGGTAAAAGAGGACGAGAAAACACAGAGAATGAACAAGGAAGAAGCAATGGCTATTGAAATGGAGAAAGTGAAAGCGAAGGCCGAAGAAACTGATTCGCAGAAAGCGGGTATTGTGCAGAAAGAAAGAGGAATTGACTTGCAGCTTGATTTGGAGAAAGCTGATAGGGTGGATCCTATTGCCAATGTCGGTAGCGTGGTTAACAAGAAGCAGCAACATCAGAACGTTCAGAGGCAACAGCAAACAAATTCAGAGAAAAATGGTACTTTCAATTTTGAGGCTAACAATGCTTGTTCTTCTTCTGTCTTTCTTCACTTCCCTCTTTTTTTATTTTTTATTTTTCTTTATCTCGGTGCCTTACTTGGTTTCTCTCTTCTTCTTCATCTTCTTTCCAGTTCAATCCAATTCTTTGCCTCTACCATTGTCTGTTCCCAGCTGGCCTGGCGGGCTTCCTCCCATGGGGTACGGCGAGAGATCAATTATTGTGTTCACTGTTGTTTCAGATATTTGTACTACTTGGAAATTTGATGTGATCCTCTTCTCATCTCATTATTAGCAGATATATGACCTCTCTGCAAGGAGTTGTATCCATGGATGGGACTACCGTGACATCTGCAGCTATACCAGTACGTGCTTTTTTGTTACCCCTTAAAAACTTCTGATTTTCAAACAATGTGAACTCTTAATATTTTTTCCCTTAAACTTGCAGCCTCCCCATCTTCTTTTTAATCAGCCTCGGCCAAAAAGGTGTGCAACCCACTGCTACATTGCTCGGAATATATTGTATCATCAGCAAATTGCGAGAATGAATCCATTCTGGCCGGCAGCAGCAGGTTCTGCATCACTGTATGGGGCCAAGCCTAGCAATCTTAATGTTGTACCCTCCACAGAGTTGCACGGCAATGTTCCCGGCCGGGCTGCAAACTCTTCTCAGGACAAAGGGCACGGTGTTTCCGTGTTTTCAGGACATATGGGGAAGGATAAAGCCTCTCAACCTGCCAATGTGGATAATTCATCAAGAAAGCAAATTTTGCTTCAGCAAGCTCTACCCCCAGGAGCACCTAGTAATATCTTGGTATGTTGTATCAGTCTTCTTCTAAAACTGCAAATTCTTTTGTCTCCCCTCTTCCGTCTTGTATTATTTATTTATTTATTTATTTATTTGTGCTTTGTCACAAATTCCAGCATGGCCCTGCTTTCATATTCCCACTGAATCAGCAGCAAGCGGCCGCTGCCGCATCTGTTCGGCCTGGATCCGTGAAGTCATTGCCAGTTTCAAGCAATGGAACACCATCCAGTGTGTCGAATTCAGCCCCTCCTAATGCTTCTGGCACAGGTGCTGCTGCTGCGGCTGCCCCAACAATGAGTTTCAGCTATCCAAATATGCCTGGAAATGAAGCTCCGTACTTGGCCATTTTGCAGAATAATGCTTACTCATTTCCTATTCCAGCACATGTTGGTGGTCCACCTGGGTACCGTGGGACTCCCCATGCTCAGGCCTTTCCATTCTTCAATGGCTCATTCTATTCTTCTCAAATGATACATCCTTCACAGATTCAGCAGCAGCAAATTCCTGCTCAGTCACAACAGAACCAACAGGTCCATCAAAATACCAGTATGTCTAGTGGGTCCTCCTCTTCTCAGAAGCAGCATGCTCAGAATCAACAACAGAAGCCTAACAATACTACTGGATCCAATGGGGTTGGAAGCTTGCAAGGCTTTCCTGTCTCCAAAAACCCACCATCGCAGCCACTACAGTTGCAACAGCAACCACCGCAGAGGCCGAATCATCACACTTCTCATCCGGCTCGCCAAATTGAGTACGAGATTGGCGGTGAAGACAGTCCATCCACTGCGGACAGTCGTCTAACTCGTGCTACCATGAACATTTATGGTCAAAATTTTGCAATGCCTATGCAGACGCCAAACTTTGCTTTGATGACACCTGCCTCAATAAGTGGTGCTGGTTCCAATGGCGGTCACAGTGAGAAGAAGCAACCCCAGCAGCACCCTGGTCCAAAGGCTGGAGGTGAAACAGCTCCTGCGTTTGCCATGTCATTTGCACCCATCAATGGAGTTTCTGGCGCCCCTGGTCTTGACCTCTCATCTATTGCACAAAATCATTCAATCATGCAGAGTAATCATAATTATCATATAATGGCAGCTGCACAAGCTGCCAGTGCCCAGTTGAAGAAAAATTATCATGCCGCCGAAGAAGGGAAAAATGTTAATTCTTCTAATAATATAGAAGAAGAGAGAAAAGCAATGTCCGGGAAAATTCCAGCAACAATGGGGCAATCCATCGCATTCGGAAGGCCAGACGTATCTGATCCTTCACTAGCGGCAATTTCCGGTGGCAACAATGTCATTGATACCTCTGGTCGTAACCTCAACCTCGGTTCTGCTTCTTCCCGGCCTTCTACTTCTGTTATGCCTGCTGCCATCACCACTAATGCAGCCACTACTCAGCAACAAATGCAGCGAAATCAGCAGCAGATTCTTCAGCATCAGAAGCAGAACCAATTTGCAGCTGCCGCTGCAGCGACCGCTCGCAACAAGACCCCATCAACAAGCAATGGCAATGTTTACTCTGATAACCTCCCTTCTACTTCTTCAATGGCAACCAAGTTTCCTAATGCTGTGTCGGCGTTTCCTCAGAGCAGCAGCGCCGTGGGTCATTCCACTCAGTGGAAGAACAATGTAAGGGCAACAACCACGTCACAGTCACCTCCATCCATGGCTTCGACTACACCAGCTTCGTCAGTCAAAAATATTCCACAGCAGCAGGCTCGTTCCCAGCAACCTCATACCCAAATATCTTTTGCAACAAATCCAAAATCATCCTCAGCACAAGTGCAACCTGCAAGTTCCACCCAGTCCCCATCTCCCCCAGTCATGGTTGGTTCACCAACTACTTCTTCAATGTCCAAAAATACAGGTAGTCCAAGGACAACTTCTGCATCAACAGCCAGCAATAAGATAAGCCAGAGTTCTTCCTTGTCCTCCCAACAAGCCAAGAACACTGCTGTGCCTGCTCGAAAATCGTCACCTGTTGGTGGCAGGAATGTGCCTTCAATACTCAATGTCCCTCAGCTAACTCCCTCTTCCAGCACTGGGAGTAAATCCCAATTGCCACAGCAGCAACAAAAGCAGCATCAGCAGCAGCAAATATCAAAGCAAGCAATGCCACAGGCCCAGCTTTTCTTCTCAAATCCTTACGTGCATTCACAATCCAACAGCTCCACTTCCACCGCCACTGTTCCAGGTAATTATTATCTTCAACGGCGTGGCCCCGAGCAGATGCAGCGATCAGGTTCTTCCGGCAATGGCCCTGCCGCAAACAATGTGAAAGGCAGCAGTGCCTTGCCTACACAGGGGCTTTTGCATCCCGCACAGTTTACTGCAATGCAACCCTCTGGGAGCCACCCTCAGTTTGTTCCTACTGGCTTTTCTTATACTCACGTTCATTCTGTGCCCGCGGTTCAAGTGAAGCCAGCGGAGCAGAAACAACCTGCGGGTGAGTAGAATGATATATATCCTTTGGTTGCTGCACCCCTGTGCTTGCGGGGATCAATGAAGAAAACTAGCTTGAGTTAATCATGTGAAGTGGCATATGATTTTGAAGTGAAAGCTGGGGGTCGTGTCGATGGTGATGCCGCTTGGAGCAGATGTGGGAAAGAGCTAGATGAAGTAGGTCACGGCCAATGAAGATAGAGAATGAATTGGATTCGTCAAAATTTTGGATGGGGAATCGATCAGACCATTGATGTGCCCGAATTGTGTTTAGTAATTTGTTTGTGCCCTGTGTTTATAATCTGACAAGGTTGATGGTGAAGTCTAATCAAAATTCGATTGGTTTTTTAAAAGAATGTGGTTGATATGGTGGGAAAAAAAAGATGGAGGAAAGGAAGGGAAAGAACCACCTTTTCTTCTTTTGGGGTTGTAATGGAGTTTACCTACATGTTCTTTGTCCTCTTTCTTTCTTTTCTCTTTTTTATTTATTTTGTCTTGTAGGGCTACTAGAGCAGCAAACATCTTTTTGACAAAGTCTATGTGGGGAAGGATGAATATGTACGTGGCTGGCTGATCATATATTACAGTAACCTTCAATTTATTTTTTTAATTTATAGATGAAAACATGATTTCCCTCATTCCTTGTATGACGGCATTGCTTTTGTTATCCCCCCGAGTTGTAGTGAAAAATCCAGTGGGCGACGACACAGAATGTTGTAATAGCAATAGCAATTTGAAATCAAAGGAAATGGTTTGCATAGAAACGAGAAAGGGAAATGAGGAGTTGGTTGGTTGGTTTTGCGCAAGGATGGCGTGGTCCGGATCATGTGGTAAAGATAGGCACAAAGTTCCACCGAGTTAGACAATTTGGTCTGCTTTTCTGAGCTGAGATGTGTGGTCTTTACTGTCACCATCGCACACGTGGCTGACGGATTTATTGCAGATGTGTAACTATTCTCTCGGTATTATCATATCGAAATTGTTATCCTACCCTCCTTACGATTTATCATTATAAAATCAGATTAAATAGTTGGTAGGGTCTTTTTCCTTCCACGTCATAAGTGCAAATTGCTTTCCATCTTTGCCCTCCATGGTGGTCCCCACTCCAGCAATCACAGCGTTTAGGCCCTTTATAACCAAACTTAAAGCACCAACACATTGTGGGTCCTCACATCCCACCTGTCACAATGTCAAATACTTTCCTCCTCTATCTACGTAATACACGTGTATCCAATCTCTTTTTATTTTCTTTTCGTTTCTCAAACTCACTCAACTAAATCTTCCAAATCTTCTCTTTCTTCTTTAATCTAATCCCCTCTCTCTCTCTTTAACCTAATTCATTTTTATTATAAGCTAATCCAATTTTAAATCAGGAGGGAAGGGAGCGAGAGCGACGACGTGGATTTGTTTTAAATATCCCTTTTCCATGACCATAAAGGGAATGGATCTACTTCTTCCCTGTGCTGAAATGGCAGAAAAGAACTTTTAAAATATTATATAATGATAATAATATTATAGGAAATTGAGATTGAAAGCTTTATGGAGTGATTCATTTATTCACTTATCTGTTTCTTTTTTGAGGGGCCAAAGATAAAGCATACAGATCTTCACTTGGTTCCCTCTTGATAAACCGAAAGAGACAATATTTTGTGTCCTTTTCCGTTTGAGAGGGACCCGCGAAAGGAATCAATTAATGGAATAGGCAAAAGTCCCCATGCCATGCCCCTCTCTCCATTACCAATTTGTGAACACTGAAAGATAAGCCTCAAGCTCACCACACCTAAAATCAACTATGACTTATCGCACCTTCCTGTCCCCACTCCAAATACTCTTTTCCTTTCTATTTTTTAATCATTATTTATGTTAGTTCAGCATCATACCCACTATATAACTCACCCTTTCATCACTCATAACACTCAACCTCTCTTTTCTCATTCAACTATATCCCCTTTTCAATATACTTACCATTGCTTTCTACACATCTTTATAATTCTTTTCTAAAATCTATTCATGTAATAACAACTCACCCGTACGCTAATTTACATTCAGACACTAGTTTCATTAAAGGGTACAGGAATCAGATGGCCATAACAATAACCATAACCATCCATAATTTTTTTTTAATTAATATTCATCAATATGTCACTACTACCTAGGAAAATTAATTCCATGCTCTAAAGATTGACTTTAGGCTTTCTAGAAGTTCAACGTAAATTAATTCTATATCTATTGTAATTCGAGATTGTATTCCTCATGCCTCATCTCTATCTTACTAAGGCTTGCAGAATTTTCGAAGCAACTTGCACATATTCAATTTTCTCCATTATTAGGTACCTTCATGGAAAAAAAAAAAAAAAAGAAAAAAAAATAAAA
>Ga0209700_104458_pt1 | contig 25207 bp, 12 predicted proteins | sample SiratroredBW_FD_187528 | JGI IMG/M metagenome (GOLD analysis project Ga0209700, IMG submission 187528) | Root nodule microbial communities of legume samples collected from California, USA - Siratro red BW (SPAdes) (version 2) | ecosystem: Host-associated > Plants > Roots > Nodule | place: USA...
TCAGAGGGAGAGTGCCAATGACCTTGCAGTAGTTGGTATTGAGTTCCGTTAATTATAATATGCCCTGCATTCTCAGTCCAGTTTACCTATATTTTACAAACAAACAAAATGAAAGCCTTGCTAATTATGATTATCATGTTATTATTATTATTATTTCTTTCCTTCATGTATACATACATTAATCAGAAGTGTATCAACATTAATTTTGTCATCACATATTTATTATTATTGTTATTATCAGTATTATATAATATTAATAATATTAAAATAATAATATTATCATTAATCAAATTAATAGTAATATTACTCATATTAATATTATTAAAAAAATTATTATTAATAATATTAATATCATAAATAATAATATAATAATATTAATTATAATATTAATAATAATATTGGTTATAATAATAATAATATCATTATTACTAATTTTAATAATATTACTAATATTTATTAATAATAGTAATATTGTTAATAATAATAATGTCAATATAATTAGTAATAATAGTAATATTATTAATATTAGTAATAATAACATTTTTTTTCTAAAATATGTTAGATCATGCAATTACGAATGACCACTCAAGTCTCTTTGATCTTTTTAGAAATTGTTATTATACGATTAACATCATTCAAACATTAAGATGATGTTTAAATGGTAAATGCTTGGTTAGTACATGTGAGGGTTTGAGCTAGAGACATATGGAATCAACTTGGTCACTTAGGTAACAAGAGGCTTGAGTAAGAGAGATAAAAGCTTTATCAAACAATAAGTCTTGCTATCTTGAGGGAGCAATTTTGATTAAAGGTAATGAACTTTGCTTGTATATATTTTATGATGATATATATATTTGTATTATACATAATATTGTATATGAATATGATAATGTAGCTTAATGTGAATGTATACATAGATATATTGTGACTTTTTATAAATGTATTGTGAAAGATACTTAAGATAGTATTATGATCTCAAGGATCGTAGCATTAAACATAAAATTTACTATCACAATAAAAAAGTTCTATCATGCTATAATTTATTCAAATCTTTCATTATATTTGTTTTGTAACCTTATTCTGTAATCAAAATCCAATCCCGGGACATATAAAATATACAAAAAAATATCTCCGTACAAAATAGTATGTCAAAATATTACGAGCATTGAGATGTACTCCTAGCTTATGATTGGAGACATTCTTTTGGACAAAGAACTAGTATGGAAATTTTAACTTTTGCTAATCGTTTCTAGAACTACACAGTTTAATTCCCTCTGCTTCATCTTAATCGCCAGCCATTCATCATAGCATGCCACAGAAAACTAGGCAAACAATTAATTACATATATACATTTTAGTATAACTATAATTAGAAAAGGGGTGAAAAAATAAAACCAGTGCCATTAGTATCAGTACTATAATGTTTGCCCTACATATTTGACGTAAGAATCTATCCCAACTAGGTGGAGTACAAAAGGTTATGTCATGGTGGTCTATAAGGCTGTAGATGCGGTGCAGGGGCGCGAAATTCACCACCAGGTGGAAGATTTCCTACTGGCAAAGAGATTGGTGGTCTTGCAGAAGCATTGCGGGGAAATCCTGGTGTACTGTAACCAGGCCGTATAGGATGTACCGTAAACTGAGAGCTAGCGTTTGTGGAGGGACTCTGCCGACTGGTCGCAGAAGGACCAGAAGAAGAAGAAGAAGAACCAGCGACAAGGGATGGCCAACAGGGCGGAAGCAACTGCTGCTGCGCAAAACTCGAATCTGACCATAAAATAAAGATTAGGAAAGACTCAAATCAAAATCTCAATGCCCAGTGCTGCAAGCATCCACATATAGTTATATGAATGTCTGCTCCTGAGCAGAATACATAAACAATGCACATATACCCGAACAACGCACCTTGCAGCGTTCCTGATGTAGACGATGGCTTAAGATTTGAGCATTTAGACCTAAAAGCATCTGCCAAAATCTTATTCATACGAACTACATTAAGACTTGTATCCAGAGTCGTCTTTCTTTGTTTGAATTCAGCTTCAATCCCTTGAGCTTTAATGTCGTACTTCCTGCGGAGTTCCTCTAATTCCTTTTCAAATTCTGATTTCAACTGCATATTCTGCTCCAGCAAGAATAATATTATATAATAACAAAAAGATGACCAAAAAGTCATTGCAACAATCAAATATAAGCAAACCAGAACTAACCTTTTCTTCATAGATTTTCATTGTTTGATCTGCTACTTTTCGTATCCTATCCAATTCAATCTTGAGTGGATCATAATAGCTTAAATGTGGCTTTCTAGAAGCTGACTGTGTTTCAGCTTCCATATGTTGATAACTGATCTCCAGAGGAATTGACGAATTTATTGTGTTTTCAGATTGCATTCTTACTTCACTAGGTGTAACTGTATTAGGGTCTGAATTTGAGACAGGGTGCACCACAAGTTCACGTGAATGTTCCAAGTTTGAGTCAGATTGCATGTCTTGATTTGGAACCACAGTTGGCTGATGTTCAACTTCAGTCGCCAAACAAAAATTAGTTGAATTCAGGTGGGAAGAAGGGAGCTCTGCAGATAGCACCTGATTTACAGGTTTCACAATCAGTGAAGCCTGATTGGATTGATTGGCTGGTACAACATCAACTGCAGTAGACACCAGTTCAGGTTGTTCAGAAGAACGCTGCAATTCCTCAAACGCTTCATGGTTAGGAGTCATGTCTATAGAAAATTGCCCCACTTGTTCTGGATGATCCATGACATTAACTGTTCTGGACACCGGAGACTCTTGGGATAATTCTGCCATGGTTTTAGGTGCTCCTTCCTGCTCTTCTGATGTGGTCCTTTTAGCCACGAACACAGCATTTGTTAAATTTTCTACATCATCAAGACAATCAGCCGCTGCCGGAATACTCGAAGGGACTCCATCAGTAGTTTGTTGCTCCAAAAGGGGATTTGAAATAGACATATTATTTGGACCTTCATCGGTTGAACAAACAGCTTGACAAGTCCTTGGTGATAAAACCTTATCTAAACATGGGACCTCTAGTCGACCTTCATCAGACATCTGAGTCCTAAATGATGGGGGATTGAAAGGAGATTCATCCTGTAGACACTCGGTCCCACTCGTTTCCAGAGGTTTATCTCTTACTAATGCACAAACAGAGTCCAGTTCATTTCTAGTTTCTTGCTCTTCAACTGGAATATGTCCATTAAGTATGCTAGACGGGTCTCCAGAGTTTTGGTGCCATGGACTTGAATGTGTATCGGGACCATTACTCGGTCTTAATGCTCTATATGAAAATTCATTTACAGCCCCTCCATCAGATTCTTGTTCCATGGATGAAGGAGAATTCACAGCAACATTATTGATAATCCCACGCAGTCCTGAACCTTCCTCTCTATCCAACAAACTTTTTTTGGCCCTGTTGGCGATTCTTTTATCAGATACAGGTGAATTCTCGGTGACAGTCTCTGTAATGGCTTTAACCTTATCATCATGACCCTTGCCTTCTGCAAAATGATTCTTTAGAACATTGTCAGGTTGTACTTGACCACAAGTCTGGAAGGACTCAACCCCAGTCGCAAGTTCCTTTGAAGCAACTATTTTTAAAAGTTCATTTTGGGCCCAAGATTCAACATCTTCTACCCAAGCGGCCTCCTTATCTTGAAACTTCAGTTTGTCCGCTGATTGCTTGGCCTCAAGATCCTTGAGTTTTGTTTCATGCTGACATTTCAGTTCTTCAAATCCTTTTTCGTATTCAATATTCAAAACCCTAAGCTTTTCCATTCTTATAACATCATTGGGAGAGCAGGATCGAATAACAGCTGACTTTATTTTGTACCTTTCCTCAAATTTAGCCTTTTCTTCCTCAATATCTGCCTTCAACCTTTGCTTCTCTTCCTCTTGCAAAAGGCATAGCTTCGTTAGCTTCTTTTTGCACTTCTTCTGAATTTCTTTAATACTTTTAGACATATCTTTTTTGAACAATTCAACCTCTCTTTCAACTCTGGCATATACCCCATTCAATGGTTCAGATGCTTTTGGAGACTCGGTATCATCATAATTTCCTGTACGATATAAAAATATTTTCTTCAAACAACGCAACATAGAATAAATGTAGTCCACCTCTTCTTTCTTACACTCAAAGTTCAAATCTTTTATAAGAGAAGCAATGGGGCCGAGTTTGTGCTTTAGCAAAGAAGCTGCAGTCCAACACTGAATTTTGCAAAATAAAAGAAAAAAGTAAGTATCAGTTAACACATACCAAATGCAATTAGGTGAATACATGCAGTTATAAGAGGTGTGAAACAGACGTCCTGTACACTAATTATCACGAGTACGATCTGGCATAATTGCAGACCAAGTAGTAAAATTTTATGTTGCATTTGCGTCGTTAAGATGGTAACCAATTTGTGAATACGCAAGTGAAAAAGAATAAAGCAAAATTCCTTAAAAGCTCCCAAACAGAAAATTGAGGGGAAATTCATATTCAACTTTGCCTCTATCCTACTTTTTCGTGCACGAGAAAATATAGAGCATGATCCTAAGGCTGATAGAAGATTTCAGAAAGATTTGGAGCTCGATTGGTAGCTAAGATATAATAGGGTAGGCTGCATGTGGCAGCACAAGGCAGAGGCGGTGGCACCGGTGGCTGACTGCAGTGGAGTATTAGGCTTTGAGAGGTACAAAGCAAGGTTAGTAGCCAAAGAATTCAAAACAAACTTGCAAATTTATTCTTTAGAGACCTTTTTCCAGTTGCAAAGATAAAAACAATGCAGATTATACTACTTCTTGCAACCAATTATGGATAGAAACTACAATAATTTGACGTGAAGAATGTGTTCTAACATGTGGGGCTTGAAGACAATTTAATATAGAGATCCAACTCGCATATGACAACAGCGTTGATGCCAATTCTATTTGCAGGCTAAAAATGGCATTAAACACTTTATTCATCAAGGAAGATTAATCTTTGGGTACAAACAAAATCAAGGAAACCACACTTTATTCATAAACACTTGACTTTAAGGGGAGTAACCTGTAAGTACCCCTATAGATTCTAACCTTAACTTGAGTAGTTCAGCGATGATAGTGCATTGGTAGACAATGATTTGTGCCAGTATTTGGTTGGAAGATTACTTTATTTGTCCCACACAAGGCATGATATTCTATTTGATTTAAGTTTGGTTAGTCAATTTATGCACTTCCCGAGAAAGTCCACTTACAAGCCACTCTCTGAATTTGCAGTACCTTACAGGAATCCTGAGAACAGGAATCTTATCTAAAAGGTCTGGAAATGGAGTTTTTGATTTTTGACGTTGGTTGTTAGAGATCTTCTATGGATCAAGATAAGGTTAATTATAGTATATAACTAGGATGCAAACCTTGTGAGGTTGAGTTATGTTTAAAGTTCACTTTCTCAGATGGTGTTAGAGTCTATCTTAATGATATTTCTTGAGTCTATCATGCCACCCGCTATCAGGCCACCAACAAACATTTAGTCCTACACTCGAGATGTATTGTTGGTGACTAAAGGAGGTTTGCTATTGGATATTGTTCCTTCCTTGAAGAAAATTTAGAAACAAAATGTTGTGAATCAGTGTAGTGTTGAAACTAAGTTCAGAGATATGACACAAGGTATCTGTCAACGTTGTAAATTGTTTTAGAAGACATGAAGATTGAGAGGATGGACCTATGAAACTCTATTGAGACAATCAGCCATAAGCATTGCTCATAATCTGATAAGGACATCAAAGTGGATAGGCATTTTTCAGAAAAGCTCAAATGCAACATGATTTGTACTCCATAAGTGCTTTCCACAAAGTCACCTTCTAAATATTCTTTCCAAAAGATTATGAAGTTCATATGTTGAAATTGTACGCAAGCTAGGAATGGAAGACATAGAAAATGAGTTACTTCAATGTTTATCTTTTCTAGTGGCCTAGATACTCCGTGTAGCTAGATTGACTGCATCCTAGGAAGTAGTAGTATCGTAATTCTGGTCCAGCATATTGATTTAGCATTAACTGTTGTTGTAATACTCTCGAATATAAGTAGACCACTCTGTTGAGTGGAAAATACACTCAAGCATATTCAAAAAAAAATTATTTCTCATTCTTCCACGAATATAAAACTATTCATGTGTCTTCACCTAATAGCTTAAGCTTTAGAGATGTTTCATCATCAGGCCTTGTACTATAATTCTAGCCCAAAACCAGATTATTTTGTGTATATTCACAATACTGTGTTCATACTTAAGTTCCACAAAATGTTACTACAGGAAAGGAAAAGGAAGTCAAAATTGTTAGCTCACTAAACATGTGCCTCAGACTGTAAAAAAATGAAGAAAATACTAAAGGAGTGAAATTGAATAGAGCAGAAGAAAATACTAGAAATATTCTGACCAGAGACAATTGAAAAGCCTGTATCATTGAGAAAGGTTGTCTATTGACATCGTGGTTGTTCATAACATATTCCAAAAATTTATCGATCATAGTCTTGACTTTGTCCTGCATTATAAAAAGATGTCACCAGAATATTATCATTTCAGATTAGGTCAGATTGACATAGATATAAGTTCTGCCAAATCAATAATGATATCCATAACAAAATTATAAAATTCATTCCTGGGGGAATGCAGGGTGAAATTAGAAGAATTGATGGAAAAAATAATTTTCAAGGTCAAAATCACAAGGATACATAATCTATTGAGACTGGAACGATTTCAAATTCAAAAGGGGCATAGACAAATTCCACCTTCCTTAGGTTCTGCTTCCACATTGCTGATAACAAGTCAATTTCATTAAATGATATGTAAAGTCATTATCCATACCATATTTCAACGCAATCATTACTGAAAAGGTTTCATAATATAACAAAATTAATCCAACAATGACACAAAAGCACTCTCCAACAAAACTAAACAATAACCAACATAACTTAGAGAATTAGCACAGAGCACAATAAGATATATAAGATTTCATTAACCTTTTCCTCCTTTACTTCCTTCCACTACTTCATAATTATATAGTAACAATCTATGAAAAACAAACACAGACAAACACTACAAACAAGTATAATTCCAAAATACAGGATACACTACACATTGAACATTATTATGAATTATTTAAATTGACAATCAAGATTATATTCAAAATCATCCATAAAAAAAGTTAGTTAATTATAACAATCTTAACACATTATTTCCTAAAACAAAAACAAATCTAATTCATCCATCTAAAATCCAAAAAGTGTAAAGAGGATCTAATTCATTTAAGACATTTCACCCCCTTATTGATCACCATCATTGAAAAAGAAACCTTTTTAAGTTAGATTCATCTAAAGACAAATGTAAACAGAGAAAGTGAAACACAAGATGTAAATGAGAAATAGATAGTTTGTTTGTTTAAAGGAGAAATAGAAACTTACACAAGTTATTCTTAAAAAAGTCAAATCATGGCGGACACAAAAAAAGTGTTTTTTAAATTCTACTCTAGCAAAGTGTCTAACATTGTCATATGAGTGTCAGTATTAGACATGAATACATGGCATTGAAGAGTTGTGTCCAAACTTCATAGGTTATAATTATTAAAAACATGAACCTAATAGGTCTGGAATAAGTAAAATAAGTCTGCACCTATGATTAGATCCAAATTTTATTCAGATCATTGCCCTAGTTACCATTTTAAATCCATTACTTCCTTCCACTTCTATATAACAATTTAAGCAATCTCCTTATTAAAAAGCCTATTTTCCCATTTGATACATTTGTTGGCTTTTTACCTGTCAAAGATTACTTCAAAAGTACAGACAATCACAAATCCCAACAAAAGATTATTCAATTTATCAAGTATCTTTTCAGATCAGAAGCATTTCATTCCCACTTCATTATAAGCCTAAAATTACAAGCTTCACATCATACCATCACCAGCATTAAGGCAGACTTAGTAATGTATCCAAATATCAGAAGGCCTTTGATAAGCACCCAAGCGCTTGGGAAACCTATCCTCAAAAGCTAACTATCAAAGGGGGAGAATCATACTTTATGTGGGTCCTGGGCGCCCCATAATATAGAAAGTTCCTATCCTAGCACTAGGCCTAAGAGCAATTGTCTCAACAACTTTCACTCTACAACACTTAAATCAGCTCCCTTAGAACCCTTTTTGAGACATTGACAATTGGCTTTGATACCAATTGATAAGTTTACAAACACTTGGGGAAACCACCCTCAAGAGCAAGCTAATAAGGGAGAAGAATCAAACACTTAAATACCCTATCGAGCATCTGGAGCATCCCACACAACCCAATGTGGGACTTGGACACCCCATTAATATCTAAGTTCCTATGAGCCCTTTACATTAAATAATGTTGCTGAACTGCCAATATTTATATACAATCACACTTAATCAACACAAACAATCTGGTAATTAAAATGCAACCATACAAAGAAAAAAGGACCAAAGCAGAATTAAAACTCAACAAGGGTAAAAACACATTTCATACCGGAAGAAGAAGAAAGTCACACAGCTTTGTGATCTCTGGCTTGAGCAAAAGATGTAAGCTACTCCGCTCATCGTGCAGTCTGCTTTTTTGCTCAGATTCAACATTGTATCCTTGAGATCTATCTGACATTTGATCAAGCAACCAGATTGAGTAAGGGCTACAAATAAATGACATGGAATGGAATACCAGAACAAGTAGTCGGATTATGCAAGAATTGATAGACATAATACAAAAACAAAAAAATATTTAATGATTCCAGAGGTTATAATATAAAAACAAAACAAGGAATACAATAATTGTTACTATTTGCCAACTTCATTGAACAATGAAAGGTCATAATAAAAGTAAAAGTAACAAATGTCACCACTAACCTGCCTTGATACCAGCGAGTAACTTTTCATCTTCAAATTTTGAAGAAGGCTGATCAACAATATTATTAACTTTCCTGCGCTTCTTGGCTGCTACTTCAGTTACAAGATCAGGCCCATTGGCAAAAATATCAAAATGATGAACTTTCTTCCTGCTCCGCTCAGATGAATTATTTAAGTACTTCCACTGAAAATGTTTTCCATCCAAAAGTTTTGTCCAAAAAAATTGGGATGGCTCTTCATCCAGTAACCCAAGTTTTAGCTCACCAAGCAAAGAAAAATTTCCCTGGTATGTTCCCCCATTTTGCTGCACTTTCAATAAGACTGAACTGTTGCTTGAATCAATATGTTCTCCATCCTGAGATAGTAGGGATGAGAATTCATGCATTGTTTCTTTCAGAAATGGTCGCCCAAACAAAGATTTCACATTTGATGCAGAAGTTTCACCATCATGAAAAGCTTTCAGTTCATCAAATAGAAAAGAAGCACCCCACATCAACAGCACATGACTGGTATTCCAGTTTATGTTTTGTAGATTGGAGTCAATTGACTTACATTGCTTAGCAAGGATTAAGGCTTTTTCCTCAACAGTGAAAGTTGAATATAACCGGAATATTTTTATGAATTCAAACTGTGAATCAAGTGTTATTTTCTGAAGGGATCTTATATCATTCATTGGGTTCCAATCACTATCAAATATAATAATACAATCAACAGACAACAATTTGATGCTTGGAAGGCAAGCACATGTGTCTAACAAAAACACAAATCGTCTGTTGTTCTTATCGTTAAATTTCTTCATGGCAGCTTGCCTCTTAGAAGGCAGCATATTTTTATCAATCCGTTCGTACGAATCTGGACCAAATCTTGGTCGAAGTATGTCTTCCAAATAATCTCCTATAACTCTTCCAGAACCCCCAATAGACTGCAAATTCAGTAATAAATTAACACGGTTCAATGAACTATCTTCCCCAAAGTGAATGAATAAAGTATAAGGAAAAGGGGGACATCATGGTCTCATGTACCAACAGACACAATACATGTGAGAAAATTAAAGAATACAGCTAAAACAGAACTAAACAGGAAAATGTGACCTCCAAGTCTTAGTAAGATGTATCTATGAATAAAATCTTCTGAACAAGCTTTTCTTATAGCCCTCTCACACATACAATCCCGAACAATTTTAATAACTAAAAGAAAACAGATGAAAAATTGGCCAATTGAGAATTAAGAAGAACATACCAAAATATCTATATACACACAGGCACACACACAGACACAAAACTCGCCCATATAAGCTTTAATTAGATAATGATAATGTGTTGAGATATTTGATTTAATCATGGTATAATGACAATATATGTAATTAGGGAGATTCAGGCCTCTTTTGATACGTAAAGGATAGAAAACAAAAGGGTAACAAAAAGAACTTCTTCTCTGCCTCTTTTTTTCAAGGATTTTCTCCTATAAATACCTTGTACACACTGAAAATATCTTCCTAGTGTGACACCTGATCGCTATTCTAACAAAATATTCATTAGGATAGAGATGTTACAGATGTAGCTTAGTATCATAAATTGACAAGTGACTTTTACAGTTTTTATTTGGATAACAAGGAACCATCTTCGTCACCTACATCAATGGTACAAGACAGCTTTTTGTTCATTGTAAGGGGGGGTTGGGGGGTGGGGGGTGGGTGGTTGGGTGAAGCTGTAGCATAAATTGACAAGTGAGTTTTACAGTTCAGTTTTTATTGACAATGTATTGGATAACAAGGAACCATATCCGTGACCTATATCAATAGTGGTGACAATGACAGTTTTTTGTTCATTGTAGGTGATAACATGGAAGCCATTGAGGAGTATGATGCTCTCTTTATGCAACATGTTTCTGATTAAAACAATAAAAGTCACTTGTTATTTTACATTAACTGTAATATCATTTTATATTAATCACAAAACCTCATATTTCTTAATAGATGAGCACAAATAAGCAAGATGACAGGAACAAGATAATAACTATGCCAACCAATTAACGAAAAAATTAAATGGCAAACACTCAACTAAAAGAATATAAAGATTGAGTACTCAATAGACCAAAAAAAATTAATAGGTACTCAATTGAAAATGCCAAATTTATGAGGGACTTGAAACTTGATTAAACCTATAAAATATTTATTCTGTATCAAATCTTTGATACGAAGGTCACCCAACTACAGCATTTTTGTGCTCAGCTCTCCTCAATATGATTCATAACTATGAAGCTAAATAAACTACCAGATGATGATGTCAATTTAATGAAATAATAGGTAGACAGTCTGCAAAATGTATACCTGAAAAAGAATGAGCACCCTTAAATCATTTTTTCTCAACTCCTCAAGCATTGAATCAAGAAGTTGCAACTTGCCACTTGCTTTTAAATCATAATCAAGATATTCAGTTGGTTCGAGACCCTTGTTAAGAGAAGGTTGCAATTCTGGACCAACAAGATAGGGATGAATACAACACTGTCAAGAGATACCACAAGAAAAATAAACTGTTAAGAAAATATACAAACACTTGACAGCTCTGGAGATACTTTAAAAAAAGTAAAGGAACACCAAATCAACTATAATTAGATAAAAATGGAATTGATTTTTTATTAATAATGAATCAGACATGTACCTAATTGATTATGTTTGATATGTCATACTCAAATTGTAATTATCTCGCTCACTAGTGAGAACTTATTAACAGTTTAATAATAATAAATACATTATTTAAGATAGTGCAACCAGATATTGCAGCATAAAACATTATTTAAGATAGTGCAATCAGATACTGTAATTATCTCGCTCACTTTGATGTTATGTCATGCATGCAACTTATTCAGAAAGTACAACCTAACCTTCCGAGTTGAAATAAGAACACCACGAACAGCCTCAACGCTATCGACCTTAGATGAGGAGCGCAGAATTGAAGCATTTGAAAGTAAAATAGAACAATACTGTTCAAGCTGCAGATTAGATATTCGTACAGGAACCCAATACTCAACAAACCTAACGGAATCAGACTTGCATCTGTATGGATTATGACTTGATAACCTCTCCTTCAGTTGAGTGACACTATTAATGGAATTAGTTATTAAACCAGCTTCTTTTTCATTATCAATTTGAGAGTCCTTCTGCAGCATGCTTGCAGCAATAGAATCCCCCTCTTCAAGCTGTGAAAAATACCAAGAGATCAAAAATGTACCCACAGATAAGCATAAACAAATATTGTGTGTGTGCACACAGGCGTGTCTATTATACATGATTAGTTAATTACTCTAACTTGTCTACCTGTTAGTAATTTGCTGATCTATATATAGGATTCTAATCAATAAAATGTCACTCAAACCATATAATTCTCACAAGCTGGATTTCTGTTCACAAGATCTTCAGTATCTCACAATCATCTGACTGGAAATATGTTTCTAGGTTAACAAAGTCTGTCAGATTACATCAGCTCCCCTTGAGTCTCATTGGACTACTGTAAAACGAATACTTAGAACCTAAACGGAACTCTTTCCTGTGGTATACAAATTATTCCAGCTGTTGCTAATCAACCTATGATAATTCAAGCATTTTGTGATGCAAACTTGGTTGCTGACCCAAATGATCGTTACTACCTCTGGAGCTACAATATTTCTTGGTCCTACTTTCGTTTCATGTGGCCTTGTACGCAAACAGTTGTTATTAGATGCAATACAGAAGCAGAATATTGAATCCTTGCCTCAGCCACCACAAAACTTCTTTGGATTCAAACACTACTTAGTGAACTTGCAATTCTGCATTGTGTTCCTGTTCTTTATTGTGATAATTTCAGTGCTGTTAATCTCTCTCATAATCCCATTCTACATGCCAAGACAAAGCACATGGAAATTGATATTTTCTGCTAGACAGAAACTGCTTGTCAAGCAACTAATTGTCAAACACATTCATGGAAATGATCAGTGGGCGGATATTCTTACTAAACCCCTATGTCCTATAGGATTTCTTTATTTTCAAATGCAAGCTGAGTGGTTGATGTAGAAACTGTATCACCCACATTGAGCTTCCGGCGGGGTGTTAGAGATACTTCTCTTTCTGTTTGTTCAGTGTAACTGACCTTCTGTTCTTCTGTTTTCAGTTGTAACTGACATGATTAGTCAGTTACAACTATTGCCTACCTCTTAATGCTTCTCTGATCTATATATAGGGTTCTCCAACAGAGAATTACAAACTCTTTAGAATGTACATATTCAATTCAGTTTCAATAAGCCAGACATATCTTTGTAGCTATTGGAGTGTAATTCTACTCTATATAAACTTCTTTGTTCACGTGTACAGTAGTATAATAGGATGTTCTCTGTCAGCTATGGTCTGACAGCTGTTATCTCATCTCTAACTAAAATTAGACATCAGAGGTTGCAACGGCTATACCATATAAACCTCACATAATGTTACAACAGTGTTAATCAATAATACAATATACAAAAGGTTTCTCTCACTCTAAAACTCAATATTAGAGGTGTAACTGGATTGCACTCAACCTGCAAACCCATCCAATCCAACCTAACCCAATCCCATTTTTGTTTTTGGGTCGGGTAACAGGTTCATAAATTCTAAACTTGACGAACCCAACTACATAAAGATATATAATAAAAATTCTATTTGTCTAATAATTTTATTATAAAAATTAAATTTATATTTTATCATGTGAGTATTAACTTATGTATGTGTTGTAAGTATTGTCGTTACCTTAAAAATATTAAAGAACATTGAAAATATTTACTTTGAGTTTTTTTTTTTTTCTTAATAGATGGTAGTTTTTTCTAAATCACTCAACCCGGTTACCCAACCCGATCATAACTGTATTAGGTTGCTCAATAAAGAAAAGTAAATCCAACCAAACTCAATTACATTTAATTGGGTTGGATTGAAAATTAGATTGAACTTGAACCAACTCAGGCCACTTGCACCCCTACTAAAGGGATCAGTTTGATCCGTCCAACCTTAATTTGATCGATTTGCATAATACTACTACAGTCACAGATTACATCACATGCATAATACTAACAATGAGGAACAAAGCATCTGACCAACCTCGGCTGTAGATGGGCTACAAGACTCACTAACTGTAGGATTATAATCTAACCTGCAAAGAAAATAACAAATTATTTAGGCCTGAAAACACCAAATAAGTCAAAATGTAGGCAAATAATGCAAGGTGAAGATGCTACAATTCCTGCAAAATATTCCATCTGCATATTTTTGCAATCAAATATAGTATTAGAAAGGGTTTGGTGAATAGAGCTGCACATGACTTGTGGCAAAGGAGAAACCAGTTATGTACTAAATGGTAAGAATATGCATCATCTTCCGAAACCAATATGTTCGACAACAACACAATCTAAAAGGACAAAAGGTGCTTATTGGAGATATACTTGTAATCTAACAGATTCTCAAATCTCCCTCACTGTTCGACTCACTCTTCACCCTCTTTGACTCAATTATCTTTTTTATCCTTGTTGCAAATCTACTTCATGAGCTTGTAGTATCTGTGTATCCAACCCATGGCCTCTCTTGATGATTCAGTCTTCATTCAGGGCAATCGCCCATCCACCACCTGTTTCCTCCAAATCTAAATCAAACTTATTCTAAAAATTTTCTATCATGAAAACAATAAATAAGATGTGCTCTCTGCTTAGATAATATAAATCAATGGTTGAATAACAGTTTAATACCTCTCTCAAGGCCATTCAAATTTATTGTGTAGGGATTTTAAGCCTTTAACTATATCTTAATGACTTAGGGATCCCACATCAAGTCATATGTCCCCATACACATCACTAGAATGAGGTTGTTGAACCCAAGCACCATCGCATTGTTGAACTTGGTCTGTCATTCCTTAATCAAGCCTCTCTTCCGATATCCTTTTGGAATCACACCTTTCTCACTGCAATTTATAAACTTCCTACCCCCACATTAAACTTTGTTGTCCCATGCACTACATTTACATACTTCTCCAGATTATAGCTTCCTTAAAGCCTTTGTCTGTGCATGTTTACCACTCCTTCATCCATTAATAGATTATCACAGATTAGAATTTTGATCTCAAGAATGTCTATTCTTAGGTTACTCCACCACACACAAAGGGCAGAGTGTCTTCCTTCTCTGGGTAGATTGTTCTATTCAATGAAACTCTACCCCGATTTATTTCCTCTATAGTCCTCCACCAAATCCCAAAAACCCCCCGCTTACCCACATACCAGCTCTATTGCCCTTGTCCCTTTAATACATAAACTTTCCCTATCCGCCTGTCACTATATTTAATTCCTCCTCTTCCTCTACTCACCCAACTTCATCTTCTTCAAACACTACTTCTCTTCCTCCACAATCTCCTTCACTTTCACCATCTAGACCAGTAAATGTCTACCAAATGCAAACCAAATCTGAGGCCAGTATTGTCAAACCGTGACTCAGTCCCACTCTTCTTCTCACCCATGTAGAACCCAAGAGTACTAAGCAAGCTTTACAAGACCCTGAGTGGTTTCATGTGATGAATGAAGAGTTTTCTTCTCCTCAACGGAATAATACTTGGCTGGTCTCTTGTACCTCTTCCCCAATTATACTCATTGGCTGCAAATGGGTTTTAGGATTCACAGAAAATATTGACGATTCTATAAGGCTCACTTAGTAGCCAAAGTTTTCATCCAAAGGTAGGGTTTTGATTCAAAGAAACATTCCCTCCAGTTACCAAACCTGTTATCGTTAGAATTATTCTAAAATTTGCAGCTACTTATATATGTTCTCTTTTGCAGCCTAAATGCCCGTCTTTCTTAATTGTGGTCTTGCTGGGGTTGTTTAAACAAAAAACCTCAGCTTTGAGGCACCTGATACTTCACCAGTCTGCAGGTTAAATTAAGGCAATTTATGGTCGAGCTTGGTTTGAACGTGTCTAGCATGCCTATCTTCAGTTTGCTTTAATGACATTAAACGTGATCTCCCCCTTCTTTATTCACAGTCAATAATGCCAATGTCTATTTCTTACTGTATATTGATGACATACCATAATCGGCAGCTCTCCAACACATGACCCAAACTCTTCTCTTTTTTTCTGCCAGATTTTCTGCCATTTCCACCATGGCCAGTGCTCCTACAATGGCCACCATTCTAACAGAAGCTGTCATAGCAACTGAATAACTACTTTCTGACAACGCTAGGAGCAGCAATGTGTCACTTCTCTCTGCTACCCCACTATCATGTGATTGAAAACTATACTCATAACTGAACTAATTCACCGCTCCCACGATCCTGTGTGACAACCTAAACATTGTTACACTATCTCAAAACCCAGCACTGCATGCCAAAGAAGAACAAGTGGAACTTGCCATTTTTCTCTCTTAGGGAGGCCCTCATCAAAAGTATCATAGTTCAACATATCACAGCCCCTAATGAAAATGCTGACTTTCTCACCAAGCTTCTCACTCCTCTTTAGTTTCCAGCCATACAAGACAAACTCAGGGATGTTAACAAGTTCTCGCTCACCAACCGCCGTGAGTTTGAGGGGGAATATTAGAGATATACTCATTGCATTTCATGTGGATTTCATATGCATTTGCAATTTCAACTAATGTACAACTGAATGACTATCTGCTGAGTCAGCAGTTAGTAAAATAGCTAGGTGATATAAATTCTAATATCACTGTATTTTGAACATAATGCAATTCTAACAAATTATCATATCTCTCTCACTGCTCAATTTCATCTGACTTATTTTTATCAATGTTGCAATTCTATCAATGCTTAACACGAAATATCAAGCAACATGCATCAAATGAATAATATAATAAAAGAACTTATGATTCAAGAATTTGAAAATCCTTGAGAAAAGAATATACTAAATCAAGAATAATGAGATATATAACATTGTTTTCCATCATTTTCCAACAAGTAACAAATACCTTATCCGCTTGGAATGTGAACCTTCAGTCCCCATTATATTGCCACCTAGAACTGAAGGGCTACTGCAATCAGGAACCAAGTTGCAGTTGTTATTACCCTTAGCCAATGAGGCAGAAACATCTGAATCCATGTCCACCATAATTCCCTTTCTCTCAGAAGGTACCAATTTGTCACCACTACTATCATATCCAACTCTGTTTCTGATTAAGTCTTCATCCAATACGGAATTGTGTGACACTAACATCTGTAATGTTTCCTCTCTGAGGCAATCAGGTTGAATGCTTTTAGGCGCCAAACCATTCTCAAAAGTTGCAGCATTAGATGCTGCCAATGAACCTAGAGAAACATTATTTTCTACTAGGTCTTTCAAAGGACCACTCAACCCATGGTCAACTCTCATCTCTTTTGATTTTCCATCCTCAGATAGCAGCACACCGTTCTTCGAATTGCTTGATGGTAATGTTTCTTCTCTGCAGCGATCAGGCAGAACCCTTTCAGATACCAAACCAGTCTCAACAATTGTGGCATTAGATGGACCATCACTCCCCATAATTTTGCCATTGATCCTTGACGGGCTACCAGAATCAGAAATCAAGTTGCAATTGTTATCCTTTTCCAAGGTAGTGGAAACATCTGAATCCACACCCACAGTGATTTCCTTTCTCTTAGAAGGCATCAATTTTTCACCTCTATTGTCTCCAACAGTGTTACTGATTAAATCTTCATCCAATATTCTTTCAGGTGCCAAACCTGCCTCATAAGTTGCAGCATTAAATGGTGCCAATGAATCCAGAGTTATGGTATTTTCAACCAGATTTTTCACAGGGTCACTCAACCTAGAGTCAACTCTTATCTCTTTTAACTTTCCATCTTTAGATGGTAGTGCCCTATTCTTGGAGACTTCTCCACAATCAGAACGACTACCTTCAAAGCACCCATCAATCTTGCCTCGAATACTGTTGGCACCTTGATTTGACTTGTTGATCCTATTAGACTCTGCAAGGCAATCTTTTCAGTCAAGCAATTAAAATGATAAATAATTAAACAAAACCTAGTAATCATTAGCAAGCCTCACTCAGCAATCTTTGACTTGTCTTCATTTTGATAAGTAAACAAAAAATCCAACAATAACTACATTCTTTTAATCCAACAATAAATACTTTAAGAAAGGACTAGCATTACAAGTACCTTTAACTACTTGCTTTTATTACATGATAGAGTATGTAAAATAACCATCATATTAGCACTAGTTTTTCTGACATTTAGATATGTAACAAAACTCTCAGGGTTCAAGGAAAACAAAATTGTTGAAATATGAATGACACTAGGCATCTCAGTATATTACCTTCCTTTGGTAATTCAAAGAGAGACCGGTACATATGAGCAGTCATTCGCTTTACTTTAACCTGGGGTGTTCCCAGATCTTGTTCCTCATTTTCCTTTGCTTCTTTAGCTTCAAATGTCAACTGTCTCATACTCTTCTCTTCTTTTGGCTTAGGGTTTGAATTCAATGAACCTGAGCTTTTAGAATCAGAATGACTTGTAGAAGAGTAACTCCCAGTCCTTCCAGATCTTCTCAAAGGACTTGGCATATTCTTTTTTTCAGCACATTCAGATTTCCTTTTATCTTCCAGTGTTGGTTTTGCTTCCTTCTCAAATTGTCCAGACTTACGAGTACTTGAAAGGCTAGAAGTTATCCTCCTTGATGGTGTCTGTCTAGGAGACCGTCTGAGACAAGTTGAATCTGATACATTAGGATGTGATTTGTTTTTTCCCTTGTCACCATCTTGTGTGACCCTCCCATATTTATTTTCTTCATCCTTAGCACGGTCACTAGAATGAATACCATTTACCATTTCTTTAGCAGTACACCTTGCGTGAGACCTCCAAAATAATACTTCACATCAGTGTAGAAACACAGTCCTCAACGTTGTTCAGTGGCAAATTTCATCAAGATGTAGTACCCAGCATAGTATCAACTGAGAAGGGCAATAGAAAGAATACAATCAACTAAAATTCAGTCATTCATCATTATTCAAGTTGGAGTTGCGGAAACATATAAAGCAATAACATTAACTTATTTTATTACAAAAGGGGATACTTATAGCCAGAATCATTATCCACCAGTTAAAAATAAAAGAAAATAAAATCTCTGTGTTTGCTCAAGTAGTACAAGGGAAAAGCACTCATCTCAAAAAGGCAACCGAAACAAGAGAGTATCTGTCTACTCGTAGGGAACATATCAATCTCCGTAAGACAAATCATCCCAACCAACATAGACACAATAATCCTTGCAAATGCAGATTAAAGAAAACGAATAAGATCATTAAAGAAACAAGCCGAATTTGTACATGCATGGATGAACCGGGATACACATAATATAGATACAGCTTGTGAAATACACTAGTGCACAATGGGGAAAAGGAAAAGCTTATTATACATATATTAAGAAGATTGTCAACATGCAATACAAATCAAACAAAATAGAATGCAGAGAAATTTGGATGATTTTACCTTTTGTACAATCGGAGCGCCGAACCAATGCGAATACCGCTGCATACTCGCCACAAGTTCGGCTTAATGATTCAAACAAACCCTAATTCACTGACAACAGAAAATTAAGTAGACTGTCTTCTGCAGCAAAGTAATGGTGGAAGGGGTTAAAAGCAAGAAAAAAAAAAATCAAAAGAGAGACCTTAACCAACCTGTATCAAAGGCCAACGGTGAGAAATTTGTTAATAGGGTAATGTCAGAGAAATTTATGGCACTCTATATTGCAGCTTTTCTATTTATTTTGAGTTAAATTCCAGAAGAAATTCCCTGAGAAGGCTCACAGAATATGGGAAACTTCTTTTGTTGTTTTCTTGTTTATATTCAAGGGAATATTAAAACTAGGTATATGATTGGACCATACAATCCACCACCTCTGATGAAAACCCGTTGTTGCTCTGAATTCGAATTTAGATGATGTAATTGACTAAATAAGAAAAATATTTTTATACAATAAATAAAAAAAAATATACTCAAAAATTTGATAATAATTTTTTGTATATAAATATTTGTGCATATACATTTTTCAATTAATTCATCTTATTTATTTTATTATTTACAAAAAAAAGTTATTTAACATTTTAATAATAAAGATTTTGTATATACACTTTGTGGCTGTTTATCTTTTTTATTAGTTTAGTTAAATTTTCACTGATATTTTTTATTTTAATAATTATTATAATGTTTGATTTTTTAATTAAATTTTTTATTATCATGAAAATGTTTATACATATGCACTAAACATGTATATTTAGCTGGTGTTTATGATAATAACATATTATTATAAAATTGAATCATGTTATTTTTTTAAACCTTTTATATTTAAATAAAAATTGAAACCGGTATATGGATCATTCTACCAATCCAGCTGATGGTGTTTATCCTATTCAATGATTTAAATCCTGAATATCTGTTTGCATTAAATATTCCATAGGGAAAAAATGGCATACCTCTAGCATATAATACATGGTTTAGATTAAAAAAAAACTGTGAATGTGTTCTTTTCTTTGGTGAACCTTGGTAATTTTTGTTGAGATTGATTGAAGATTATTTGTTATTTAAATGAATTATCTCTCTTGACAAATATTTTTACATATACACAGATCATGTAATAATATACATTATTGTCTAAATGATAATTGTACAAAAAGATATTTATAGTACTGATAGATTTCTTTATATTGTTAAAAAAATGTTTAAAGTTAATTAAAATTGTATTGAATAACTTAATTTACTATATTCATATAAAAAAAACAACATTTCATTTAAGAACGTATTCATTGATAAGAAAAAAAAAATAAAAGATACACTCCTCTAAACTCAGTTATAAAAGTATAAAAAAAATGTTTAATAAACATAAACTTATTTTAACTACATTCACCCTATTTAAATATTTCATCTCAAAAGATTTCAACTAATTTAAATTTTATTTTCAACAACTCTTTTTTATTCATGGTATCATGTTTTAAGAGAGCGTTCTTGGAAAACAAATCTTTTTTAAATGAGTTTATTAAAATTAAATAACAGCGCTATAAAATTACATACGAATAAAAAAAATTGTTATATGTGATAAATTTAAGCGTAGAAAATAATTAATTTCACCCACTTAATGGTATCATCCCAAAATACTATTTATTTTATTTTTTCTAAAAAATATTATAAATATAAATATATTTTTAGAAAAACTTTGATTAAATAAAATAAGCATATAGGTCAAAAGAGATAAATTATATAAAATAAAATAAAATACAATATCAATTAAGTTCGAATAGATATGGAAAAAATATAAGATAAATTTAGTTCAAATAAGATAAAAATACTAAAAATACTTGAAGAGATTAAAATATAAGATAAATTAGATCCAAAATATAAATATATTTAAATATGAGAAGTCTATGAGAAATCATACAATAGATTAAATAAACATGTCAGGAGTACACTTTTAATACAATGACAATTCTTTACATTATTTTTACTTTATTTAAAATAAATCTTCTTTAAGTATTTTACAATATTACTTACTACTGATATAGAAATAATATATTTTTAATTTAACATGTGATAAAAGATATAATTCGTTGATAATTACATGAGAGAAAAAATTGCATTTCAATTTCATTAAAATATTCTATGATACTTAAGGAAATATTTGATAGTTGTAAATATGAAAATTAAATTTAAATTGATTTTGTAAAGAATGGAAATTTTAAATAGAGATTTGAGAGAAGCTTACAGTAGCACAAATTATAGTTTTATTTTCTTTTTATATTTCTTCTATTTCTATCTTTCTCATGACCAAACTATTTTAGATTAATTCTTTTGTAATTTTTTTAATGAATTGTGAGGCTTTTTTTTAATAAAATTTTGTTTTTGAATTCTCTTTAACAATTTTGTCTCACGGTTAGTGTTTTTGAAGTCTTTTTGAAATCTATCATCTAAAAAGTAGAAGTATGTGTGTCCTGAAAACATGTTAAGATTGTGAGTTTTTGTTTAACAAGAATATGTAATTATTACTTTTAATTTTATGTTTAATGTTAATTATAGCAAAACTGTTATTATTAGAGAGATGAAGTTGAAGACTCTACTATGAGTTTATATATTGTACCTCATATTTTAATAAAAAATAAGAGCAGAGATATATTTTTTATAACAACAAAAGTCTATTGTATTATATTTTTCTCTCTCTTCAAGACGAAAATTAAAATATGTTTTGTCTTTTGTTATCAATAAGGATATTTAAGTATATATAGTAAAATTAGGGTACAATAAAATTTTAAATTCAAGATCTAGTACAAACACAGACTTATATTATCAATTGTAGAATATTAAAATTTTACCTTTGTCTTTTACACCATACGTGAAGAGTGTTCTTAAATAAGGTACCAAGATAACTTAATTAGGAGAAGGGTGTTGTTTTGAGTCAGAATTGTCCTTGTGTAGGATAGGAGTTAAATATGTACAACACATATCTTTTGAATGTGGTTTTGCTAGAGGTAAGGTGGGATAAGTGGGCTGACATTGTTACTGTGTGGCATAATAATATAGAAAGCATTGAATTGGTGTATTTTTTATTTTTTATGCAAAATTCTTAAAATGATGCATTTTTTCTTGAATATGGGTAAATTGTGTATAAGAGACATGATTTCATTGTGAATAAATTATGTCCTTATTGTATGATTTAATTTAAGGTGGAAGGAAATCATATACTAAAGGTATGATTCAAATAATTGGTTAATTAATTAAAAATCATTAGACTACTGCACAATTTTAAGATAAGCTAGTTAAATGGAAAGATGGTTTTTATAGTGAAAATTTAAATTGTTTGAATTAAAAAAAAAGGTTGATGGGATATTTGTTTAAATTAAAATAAAAAATAATGTTAGTATGTGATTTATATATTGAATTAAATTAATAGTAAGTTTGATGTTGAAAGAAAAAATAAATTAAATTAAAATTTAGTAATAAAATATATTTAGTAAAATTAAATGTAAGTTGGATATTTGAATTTAGCTACTAGTATAGATATAATTTAAAAAAAATAAAATTTAAAAATAAATTTAGAAAGAGAAATTTGAAAATATTATATATTTTTTAAATAAAATTTTTGCTAGTTTATAAACACATGAATTATAAAATAAACATTTTATTTTACATTGCAATGAAAATTATTAGTTATGTTGACAAATTATCCTCTATAACTTACATAAATTTTCTTCCAGAGGTAATCTTCTTCCATCTAAATTAACTTCATATTTATTTTAATTATTTAATCATAATTAATTTCAACCATTATATATAAATAAAACAACTTCATCAATATGTATTGATTTTATTTGCACAACCCAAACATACAAATTGCCAAAATAACAAAAGACAAATGGTGAGAGAAAATTAATCACCCTAAAATGGTGCAGTAGTCTATGGATCTTAATTAACCAATCTATTCAAATGGTGCCTTAGTGCACCACTTCATCCGGTCAAATGGTGTTTTTTTTCTACAGTTTCACTTGACCTTAAATTAAATTGTGTCACAAAAAATAAAAGTGCACCATTTTAGAGATTTCGCTTAAAAATTACACCAGTTTGAAAATTTTGCCTTTATTTAGCATACTTAAATAGTCAAACAAATAAGTGTATGTAGATTGTTATAGTTTGATTCATCTAGCAATGTAGGAATAATACTATGTTCTAAAACTGTGTGATTGATGTTGATGAAGTGTTTTACTTAGCTAAAGTTAGGGCATAGACATGAATCACAAATAAAATTCCTAAGGACAAATTTTCATACTTTGATTGGGTTTTTCCGAGAACTGTCTCTAATTTATAAGATAGGAGTACATTGATATTTGTAATGTTTTGACATATTATTTTACATGGAGATATTTTTTTTGTATATTTTGTAGGTCCTAGAGTTAGATTTTGATCACAAATATAGAATGAGACTATAAGCAAATATAATGAAAGATCTGAATGAATTGTAACATGACTCATAATAAAATAAGATTATAAACAACATGAGATTATAAACAATATAAAATTATAGATAGTATAAGCAAAGAGTCATCTCTTTATCTTTTTTTCACTTAGCATATGTTGAAATCTATTAAAAATGTAGAAATAGAAACCTTTGGATATTTAACCTCTAGTTGAAATTGCTTTGATTTGTTGTTGATATTTTAAGTATAGATGAATGACAAATATAAATTATAGGTAATGCAGAATGTTGAATTGATCTTATTTAATATCTTACAACAAACAGTGATTATATACTTGGATGTAAATTAACTTGCTTATCTAGACTGCTTTATACTACACATGTGTAATTATTGTTATTTTATTTCTTACAACCCTTACGTAAAGTCATAAAAGAAATTAAAAAAAAAAGGTATATCTACGTATGTATACTTAAACGAAATTTATGTATACTTAAAGGAAATTGTATAAAGACTAAAAGATTCTAAATATTGTTTTTATTAATTTAACTTTTGATCAAAATAAACAACACCCCACATTTCAAAGAGAAATAATATATACAAATACAGTAATCACCTTAACTCAATTTTATAAATTATTATTGTTATTGATTTTTCATTAATTAATTTTTTCAACCTTATCACAAAAAAAAAAAAAAAAACTTTTTTTGACGACCTTTTAACTGATGTAATAAATTGCTAAAAATATTTTAGTTTTTATAATTTTTTAAAAGTCACAATTTTTATATTTTTTAATATTTTTAAATTTAGTTATATTTAAATTTAAGTATATTATTTTTTTTTCTAGTTAAACTTCTACCTAAGAAGGAGCCTCTCACGATGAGCCGATCTCGATAAACTGGCTTCGAGATTTACTATTTTGCTTTGTTTGTGGAAACCATATAAGTTTGTTCTGTTTAAATTAGTCAAAAATCGTCTTATGTTTTGAAAAAAAAAATTATTATTTATAATGTAATTTTTTTTTATTATTTATACTGTATTTGTTCTTAAAACATATAATAGTATTTTTAATTTATAATTTTATTGTATAATTTGAACTATGTTATGGGTTATATATGATATGTGAGATATAATGTTGGATATTGAAATAATTTCCACATTTCATTATTTACTTTAACCAATATTTTTTTTGCTTGTTCATGATAAATGTTTATATATAATTAAACTTTATCATACTTAAATATTTTGAATTTATAAATTATACTATAATTATATTTTAGATCTACAATATACTCCACACTTTAATCTACAATGGCCTATTCTCTAGCTTAATACTTGTAAAATTTATTTTTATAAGGATTACAAAAAAAAAAAAAAAAAAAAATAA
>Ga0209700_104459_pt1 | contig 25205 bp, 14 predicted proteins | sample SiratroredBW_FD_187528 | JGI IMG/M metagenome (GOLD analysis project Ga0209700, IMG submission 187528) | Root nodule microbial communities of legume samples collected from California, USA - Siratro red BW (SPAdes) (version 2) | ecosystem: Host-associated > Plants > Roots > Nodule | place: USA...
GTGGCATCTTTTCACCATGATCAATCCAAACCCAATAATTAGGCTTAAAACCATGTTTGTATAGGTGAACCTTCACAATTCTACATTCCAAAATCAAATCACACTTCATGCAAGGACATTGAATTCCCCCATCTTTGTGATAATTATCTTGTTGCAAAGCTTTGTTAATAAACTCTTCAACCCCCATTACAAATGATTTTTCAAAGCACCTCTTCCTTTATAACACCTATCATACATCCATCGACGATTTGATGGAACTTGATCCATGTTCTGTATATAAAAAATATCATTATCTGCATCAGCCAATTTTTAATGCAATGAATGTAAGTCATACATCAAATGTTCCTTAATCAGCGCATTATAATGTCACATATATTAGCTCCATAAATGTGTCATAAGTGCTTCACTTGAGCAAGATCAAAATACTACATAGATTTCAGTATTTTAGACTGCATTTTAGATTCCATAGGCAAACTTTCATGTCTACTAAACTTTATCCTAAATTGTCAACCAATAATTATGGTTGTAAATGGTTTCACAAATAGAGGTCCTAACTAAACATGATACATACAACCAGACTTCTATAAGGAGTTTGACTTGATTGGATTGAAAAATTGTGCAAAACTTTTATGTAAGGATTGGATTTACTTAAAGACTTCTCAGCAGCATTGCAATGAACAATTGAGAATAACCTTTGCTAATTTTAGGCACTAGAACAATGAATACATTGGTGCATTACCATCACAAGCTTCCAAAATACCCATTTGGAAAAAAAAACATGTATGAAATTATCTTACAACAGTGTTATAGAAAATCTGGTATGGCGGTGCCATGGCGGAATGCGGTGGCGATTTTACAGCCGACCACCATCACAAGACGGTGGCGAATCGGATTTTTCGTTGTGGCCCACGGCGATCGCTTTCCGCGTAACTATGGCAAGACAGATCGAAAATGGCGAAAAAACGCAGCAGCGCACGCTGCAATTGCGGAGACGCGGCGTGCGTGGAGGCGCTGCATGCACGACGACCGCAGAGACGCTGCTGTTGCAAAGGATCGACAATCATGTCAGACGGAGGTGCGGTGAACAGAGGTGCAATGCAGGAGAAGGTGACTACTACCCTAACCCTAATTTAAAATTACACTGATAGTAATTAGGCTTTACCCGACCCAATTAATTTAATCTATAGTAAATTAGCTTATCAATTAATTCAAAATTTTTTATCCCTTTTAATATTCCTTATTGTCATCACTACCTACTATCCACTGCCTGCCTCTGCATGTCATCGACGACCGTCATCGCCGGCCACTGTTGACCGTCGTCGCCTGTCACCATTGACCACCAACGACCGCCATTGCCTGCCACTGTTGACCACCGCTGACCGCCACTACTGACATTTATTTTTATTTTTGCAATACAATTATACTTTTGTACTTTTTAATATAGTTAAAAATTTAAGAAATTTATATTATGTTTAGTTCTTATTTTATGTTTTAGAATAATAATACTATCAGTTATGCTTGTCTCTTTTATTATTTTTGCAATACAGTTATATTTCTGTATTTTTTAAATGTTTATATGTATATATTTTTGTTTTCTTTTAAATAGTTATATGTATATTTTTTTTTACTATCATGCTTCCGCCATAACCCGTTATGGTTTCCGCTATATAGTTATAAAGGATTTTTTGGTCTTTCGATATTTTCCGTTATCCGATATCGATAACTCTGTCTTACATTAAGACTTCATCTTCGTTACATACAAGACTACAAGTCGTTGTGTTGTTGGATCATACTTAATCATTGTATGACAAGGTTTGATAGTACAAGCATCAAGACATTCTATATTGTAATGTAATATATGTTTTTAATGCTGATAAAAATAATTACCCTTTAAAGTTTAGGGACATTTTTAGTGCCTCCTTATCTATTTTTGGTGAACACTTCTACATATTCATAGCATAGAAAAAAAAATTCTTTTTGAAAAAACATGTGTACTGGTCAGCATAATGGCTCTTCTTATCTTAAATGTTATCTTTGACTATTACCATTTAAGGCTTATATGAGTTAGTTCATAGAAAAATAGTCAACTATTGAAGGGAAAATATGTTCTTTATAAATAGTAACTTATATAACTAAAAAGTTCAATATCACACATGCTACATTTATCCTTAACTACACTGAAACAAAAGACTACTTTTCTATAGATTGAAAACATAATAGCAGAAGATTAGAACATTATAGTAAAATTGTTAGCAAAGGGAGATTTAGTTTGGATTTTTACCGAAAAAGTGGGAAGCAACAGCAAAATCGGGAGATTTAGATTTAAAATTTTGTTTTAGATTTTCAATTAGGATTGGTTTTGGTATTCTGTTAGGAAAATTTAGTATAAATAAGAGTGAATCAACTTAGGAAAGGAGAGGATATGTTTAATTATTAGTTTTTATTCTTTGTAAATTATCTTTGGGATTTGGGTGATTACCCATTCTTGGGAATAAATAAAGGAAAGATTGCAGTAAGAATTACGGTCCTAACAAAAATACAATCATATATAAGGAAATATATACCTCCAGATGATGCAACAACAATAACAAAACCAGGAGCAGTTCTACCAGCACTACAAGCAGAAAATTCCACTTGCTCCAATTACATGATTGGATTACCCAGAGTTAGAGCCAAAGCACCAAGTCCAGCAAGGCAGCTACTCTTGTTCAATGCTAGGATTTAATATTAATGTCAAACAATTAGACATTGTCAAAAGGTGTTGCTTGAATTTTTCTTAAACAAACCAAAAACATGTATCATATTTCACAAGTACTATTAAAACATCAAAATAAAGCATCCTTATTCGATCTACATTCTCAGTGTTGTGGTGTTTCAAAACTTAAGCATTCAATAAACCCAAGAGAATTGCAATAAAATTTGAAGAAAAGGAAAATTGTTTCCTGAACGAAATTATCCATGAAGGAAGCAAATGTATAATTTTTAATAAGATTTTACTCTCTTCTTTACAATTTCAAATAAACCTACACATATTTCTGCTAGAGTAGTTCAAAGGTAAACCAAGAGTGAAGTACAACTATCAAGCATCAAACCCAACAAAATTCTAAAGATAAGGAAAGGGAAGCTAGTGTGTCAAAATATCACATATTAATGTCATCATAGTTAAGTTTTATGCGTTAAGTTTTATTCTTCATACAGGACAACAATCACAGTGTACAATTTTGTTAGAATCTAAATGTAAGTTAACAAAAGGACATTTTATATGGTATATACTCTACTGTAGGGATAGATCAGTAACTTATTTATTTGCTAACAATCTACCCTTGTTACTTCCTAGGTTTGCTTAAAGAAAAATCTAGATCCCTAATATCACAGGTTATTGCTAATATTGCTATCGATGTCATTTGTTGAGGAGAAAATAACAAGTTCTTTTTTAAGAGGGTTTGATTTCAAGTACAAGACCCACAAATGTGTTAAGAACATAAAACAAATGGAAGATTCCTTAATTGAAACAGGTGGAGGAGACTGCAACTAAACAATGAAAACATCACATAGTGTTATAATTGGGCTATAATCTCTCATTCCTTTTCTTTTTTCCTTGAAAAATATAAATAACTGCTTAACTGTAAACTTTTCAAACTAATCCGTGTTCGAACATAGGGATTGGGAATACATTTGTACATAGTTAAAATTCACCGAAGACAACACAGTACAGAATTATGAAAAGGAAACAATATAACTCATGCAGATTCAAAACATCACTATATGAACCATGTTATGAGTCCCCCTGGCCTCTGTGGTGTGTGTTTCACTTTTTCTTCTCAGGGATGATCAGGTCTATTCCCCTGGCCTCTACATATATGTCTCATATCGCCTACTGATATAACTAAATCTCTACATTCACAAGAACTGGTGGAAAACCCATGGATTTAGTTCAAACTTCTTTCCCAACAGAACCAGCAGAACTATAGCACATAAGAAATGAAGTGAATTAAAAGCAAAAGGCACTATAGAACTATGCCTATGGGTATGGTATGGCCACTTTCATGCTCATCCCCAACTGCTACAAAAAAGAAAAGATTATTGGTTTGTTTTAGTTGTGTAGTGGACACAGCACTCATAAAGGCAATATTGTTTATAGGCATGTAAAGCTAACTGATGTAGTTTAAACTTGTTGCACTTTTAGTAATCATTTTCAATAGGAAAAGGTTTACCCAGATATATACGTTGCAATTGCGAAGTTCACAATATTGTTATAACTTATAAGGCAGGTATGGTTTTCCTATTTTTATTATTTTTCTTGTTTGACTAAGACAGAGAAGTAAGGGAATTAAGGGAGTGAAAAGATAGCAACAATGAAAGTAAATTAATGAGGAAAGCAGTCCAGGTGGTGATGGTGAGCGTGCAAGTGAGATTCTTATTGGAACTCCACATCACAGGAAACCCGGCATACCCATCTCCCATGAACCTAACCTACCATTACCATTACCATTTTACAAAACAATCTAAAGGTTAAAGATTGGAGTTGTGACTGTTGACTCTGACTCACTACAGCTAAGATGTGACAACTTCGCTTCTGGGATAAATAAAAATAAAAAATCAGATACAATACAATACAGTGTGAGCTGGACTAATTCCTTGAAACCCCCATAGATTATGCATGAAGTCTTAAATATAGACTTAAACACAATCACACACAACACCAACACGACAATATTAATCATTTTAATCACTTCAGAAGAAGAGAGCTGAGACTGTGGTTAGTTATTTTCTAAATCAAAGAGTCATCAAGCCCTCTACTGGCTTAAACCCTTAAATCCTAAAAAAAAAACATAAGATAATTGGCAGTAAAAAACACTACTACTCATGAGAAAATTTTCTTAACATGGTTAAAGAAAGGCACATACATGGCAGTTCGTAGCCACAAATACACCACAATCAAATCCCGTAAACATATTGAGCTCAGAAGCATAATACAAAAATCAGTTACAAGGCTCAACCAAAACTAGATTCTTGAAGACATTTGCATAAACGGATTACAAAATCTTACCTCGTATAGATTCGGTTTGGGACAACGCAACGTAGGGTTTCTAAAATTGGGGGTTTTGACATGCAATCTACAAAGAACACTTACAAATTGGATGCAGTTGGGGAAAATCGACATTGTTCAATACAAACAGATTCTTGCGAACAAAAATAACGATAAAGAAATAGGTTCAACGGCGTTACCTTTCTCACCGGTTTCACTGGCGATCGTAAACTGAGCTTTCTGTTCTTGAACTTGAGGTTATGGCAACTGATTACAGTGGTGAGGTTCAGCTTAGGGCAAATGAGGTTAACGAAACTTAGGTTACATTGGTGGGAGTGAACTGAAGTCGGAGCTACGATGGAAATTGAGGGCACAACTATGGCGGGAGAAAAAGAGAAGTAACGTTCCCAAAACGGACCTCGTTTTGGAATTTTAATTTTTCAACAAGTTGTTATATCTAAACCATAGTTTTATTTACTTACGGACTCTATTATTATCACATACTGATAAATTATGGATTATTTACATGAAACCATTTTATTGTTAGATACAGGATGTTACATGTATAACTTTAAGTTTAATTTAGGATTAAATATGTACATAATTATCATTATGTAACAGTACAATTGTTTTAGTGTCTTAATAATCTGAATATTGACTACAATTTGAATTTTTTAATATCTTTTAATAGGTTAAAATGTTTTTAGACATGTTAGAATTACAAGAAAGAATATTTTAATTAATTCAAACTGTAATTTATGTATTAGTGGATTAAAACAACTTAAACTCAAATATGTGAATTTGACTTTGTTTTATTCAATTAAATTGAACTTTCAAATTTTCAAATATTTTAATTTTATTTTATTTTAATGAATTAAAACAAGATATTGAAGTTAGTTAAAAGTTTGACTTTAGTAATTTTAACAAATTAAGATTTTGAGGGGTTTGATTATTATCTCTATTTTAATATATTAAAAACATCATATATTTATTTTTTGAAAAAAAGACACGTACATTCAACTTTTACTATCATGGGAGACTTTGAGTTGAAATAATCAATATTTGTTAGTTTTTTTTATTAAATATTTGGTTCAAAGTGATATTGTTATCTATATTATTTGTTTTCTTTTCTGGTTGTAAGTTCAATTAGAATTATAAAATTAATCTTGTGATAAAATTTCTTTATATAACTATTTAATTGTTTTATGTGTGTTTGCAAGAACGTCAAAAATTAATGAATTTACTTAATAGAAGATTAAACAATTGGATATTGATTTATTTTCAAATAGTAAACTAATATACAATTTTGTGTTTCTTTCTTTATTTCTTAGTTAATTGTTACATGCATCTTATCTCTTAACAAAACATTTAATTGATTTTTGGAATTCTAATGTATTCATAAATAATTGACACCCTAATTCAAAAAATACTAATTGTTTAATTCACTCTTCCTTTTCAATATGTACTATTTGAACAAAATTTAGACACATAAATACAATAATACTTATATTTTTCTTAGCATATATAAAATGAATTAGTATAATTTTTAACTAATTCTTACATTTTATTTGTTTAAGAGTTTCGATTATTTAGAAAAAAGAAAGGTCGGAGGCCCAAATGTTTGGTTTAAGATTTTTACACTGATTTGCAACGATGAAAAGGCGGGAGAAGGGACGTAGTGTATTGTGAAGAAGAAAGTTGAAAGTCATGTTAACAATATTGTAAAAGCTTATTGCGTGTGAAACTACCTTGTTGTTGTGTTGTCGTAGAGTTTCATTATTAGTTAGTGATGACTAAGCTGCAACGTGTGTGAGATTCATCATTTGTGCAAAAAAAAAAATAACATAATCGAAGAATCCTATAATCGATTATACGTGTATTTTGGCAAAGATAATCGATTATTCACTTGCCATAATCGATTATGTATAAAGTTGATTTTGTGTTAATTATAAAACGTTTATAATTATGAATGTTTAAGGTTGGATCATAATGGTAACTAGTTCAGTTGACAATTTATTTCCCTAACATGTAAAATGTAGAGTGTAAGATACTTTAATTTTAATTTTAAAATAATTAATAATCTTATAATTCTATCAATAAATAAATAATTCATCAATTACACTTAACAAATCAATTATATTTAAGTTCAATTGTTTTTAACCACAAAGATAAATTTATAATCTTACAATTTTATCAATTAAAAAGTTTAAAATATCTACCACACCTATCACATCATTCACTTTTCACTAAAATCTTACTATATTTTCTTTAGATTTTGTTTGAATCTAAAGATTATGATATTTGAATAGATTTGCTTAAAAAGTTTATGAATAATGTGATAGATATGAATTATTTTTAATTGCTAAAATTGTAAAATTAAAAAATTATCTTTAAATTTTAAAATAAATAAAACAAAATATTATTAATTTGATTTAGATGATTGATAAATTTTTATGTTTTTAAAAATTTATGAAAAATATTAAGTTATACAATTAGCCGTAGTTAATTTTAATTTACAATGAAATTTTATTATTTTCTTGGTATAATTGAGAATTTTTTTTATTAATTAAATTCTAAGATTAGAAATATTTTCATAAAAAAATAATTTTTGGGAGTATCGAAATTGTGAATTTCATATAATTAAAAAACAAAACTCTTAAATTGTTCAAAATTGTAAATAAATATAAATCTTAAATTATTTAATTTCCTACTTAAATAAAAATCTAAACTAAATAAAATTTTTAAATTATTCAAAGCCTTAAATAAATACAAATCCTAAATTATTTAATATCTTAATTATAATAAATATAAAATAAATAAAATTATTAAATAATTTAAAATCTTAAATTATATCTACTAATCACATTCAGTTGAAATATTGATTCACGAATTTGACTGAAAAAAATATAAATACATCTAAAAATATATAAAAAACTTCGCAAAATAAAATTATAATTATAAGTGTTAATGTTATTATTATTATCTTATAAATTTATTTTGATTATTATTATTAATTTTATTATTGTTACTTTTATTATTATGTAATAAATTTGTTTTGATTACTATTATTTATAATTTTGTAATTATTATTATTTTGTAATTTATTTATTATTATTATTATTATTTTAGTAATAGTATTATTAAACTTTTATTATAATATAAATTCATATATTATTATTATTTAAAAATTATTATATTATAATCAATATTTTATAAATTATTATATGATTATTTTTCTCTGTTGTCAATTTTGCATTCACCGATCCAAGAAAAACAGTGCAAAATTTCAATCATAGCTAACTACAACAAAATAACACTGTATCAATCAGGTACCAAGATATTTCAGTTATGTTGTTTGATTGCAATTCGCATGGAACAATTATTTCTTTTTCGCAAAAATCAAAGTGTTTTCGAAACAAAACTTCTGCACTATTCAATCTGAGTGTGGAAAACAAAGCTGATTGAACTTCGATCTTTTTCCCTCAACCGCACCAGAATTAGTACTCGAAGTTTATTCTCCTACTCTGAAACTAATTGCATCGTAATTGTTTGAATCACAAAAAGTTGGAACGGAAAACGTAAATAAAAAAGTATAATCTATTATGAGTTTAAATAATCGATACGCTTCATTTCTTAAGCGCATAATGGATTATGTGCTTACAAAAATAAGTATAATTGATTATCTCATAATTGATTATACTTTATCTTCGCTTCTGGTATTTGTATTTTCAGAAAATAAGAATAATTTAATCATTTTACAAAAGCGGCTTTCTTCTTTTTTTTTTCATACTTCTGAGGAATTATCAGTCTTCTTCTTCTCGTATGAAACCAAAATTATCAGTATTATGAGGAATTATATATATATATATTATTTGGAAAAAATATTTTTTTTACTTTTCTAAAATTATTTTTTTAAAATTTTTATCACAATATATACCTTTTTTTCTAAAATTTAACTAGGAGATATAAAATTAAATTCAACTTTTTAACACAGTCTATAAAAGGATCTTGATAACACTACAATAAGCTCTTATTATTTTAATTAAATTATTTTATATTTTCTGTTAAAAATGTATAAAACATTATTGGATGAAAACATAAATTTTCGTAGTTAAAAGATTATGCAAACTGAAAATAAGAAAAAAAAAAAAAAAAAAAAAAAAAAAAAAAAAAAAAAAAAAAAAAAAACTGAAATAACAATGTTTGTATGAACCGAATAAAATCTATCTTAAGTCAGTGATTAATTTAATTAGAGTTGTTATTTATCACACAAGAGCGCCTATGGCCTAATGGATAAGGCGCCTGACTTCTAATCAGGCGATTGTGGGTTCGAGTCCCACTGGGCGTGTTTTTTATTGACAATTCTAAATTTTTGCGATTTTAGTTTTTATATTTTAATAAAATGAAACTTTAATTTAATTATTATTTTATTTTGTTTATGTTAGTCTACTTAAACTCTATATCTATTATATTTATTTAAGGCATGATAAAATTCCATTAATTAAATTATACAAAATAAAATATTTAAAATCAAACATTAAATGAAAATTACAGATATTTTAAAACAAGAGAAATAAAAAAAAAAAAAAAAACTACTTAGAAAACCACTGGTCGTGTCTTTTTTTTTTTCATTTTTTTTATGTACTGCTCCTTAGAAACAATGGATTAGTATACATAGAATTTAATAATATGCGTTATTAAGTATAAGATATTAATCAATTAATTAAGAATTACTCTGGATTGATATAAAAACCCAAAAAAATAATTAATATTTTCCTAAATGCTTGTGTTATTTTTGTTTTCATTTTATATCTTAAGTGATTATGCTTAGTCAATCCTTATATTGCGTTGCTATTAAATAGGATTTGTGTGACTGGTATTTATTAAGGTTAATCAGAAAATTTAAGTTTGCCAGCTAGAGCAAAGTTGATAAATTTTAATTTGTGATGTATAAAATACATTTACATCTTCCTAATAGCACATTAAATATTTTTTTAGTATATTTTTTCATTATTTACCAACTGTTTCATTCATTTCCCCCTTCTGTAATAATGTCTAACAGTTAAGGAACTCAATTACTGTAAAGATATGATTGCAGTGTGCAGGAGAATAATTACTTTATTTGCATGCTCTGGTAAAGGGGAGGAAGAACATGAAGCAAGTGAGTTTTGAGAGTATTTGGTGATACAAATTTTGAAAATGTCAAGTCGATTATGAGAAAAGTGACTAGGAAGGTAAGTCTGAAAAAAAGTTGTTAAAATGCTACGGATGAATTTAATTTACTCGGATGATATTCCAAAATGGTTAAATAAATTTAAAAAAAAAAACTTAAAAACCTTATCTAGCAGACTCTCAATGAACGATGTTAAGTATTTACTCCACCTTATTAATTATACTTGACTAAAAATCTACATACTTTTCTGGTGAGTCCATATATGAGTTTTATTATAATTAATTAACTAAATAAATTTAAGTATTGAGTAAATTAATTAAATAAATTTTTAAAATATATAATTAAGTAATTAAGCTCAAATGTTTACTATTGTAAAAACATTGTTTATTAACATACAAGCTCGTATCAAGGAAAATTTTCTAATTAATGTTAAAGATTATAATCAATTAAAAAAAAAACTCATAAAACATAATGATTTTAATGGTGAAGACTCCTCTAAGATGTTTGAGCGTACTCTGTGGTCTTCTACGACATTTTGGTCTCAGTTTAAGAGAAATAATGTATATAGAAAGATATTTTAACACTTCAAGTCAATATTCAATGGTTATAATAATGTTATAATGAATGTAGTAAATTGTATATTTATACTCTTCCAAATAAGTTTTTAATTAATTAATAAGGGTGAACTACATCATTCTTAATTTTGATTTAATTGTTATTTAAATATGATAATATTGATTTTAGATATTTATCATTGTTTGATTGATTATCTAAATATTATATACGAATGTGCCAAAATATTTTCGGCCTTACTTAATACATCTCAACCTTGTCTTTACCATATATTTCTCAAACATTAGGTAATATTCTTAAAATCCATTAACATTAATTTAGATACTGATTTGAGTTTGTACCGTTTGAACTATATTGATTTATATATTTTTTTTGTATATTAGTCTAAACTATCTTAATTTATAATACATTACACTTGGATTACATATAACAAATGCATATAACTATGTGTCAAATATAACTATATGAATTAAAATGTAACCACAAGAGTAAATTGGTTATTAACATTGCACACATATAATAAATTATAAATTCATTTTTTGTATTGAAGATTCCATGAACAAGAGGGGTCAAATTCTTTTTGCGTGTCATATGTAGCATTATGATGTCTGGGTTTGGTGTGATAAAATAATGTATGAGGTTCAACCCCTTTCTCGAGCACCCACCAGCTTTTATGAAAAGCAAAACCAGGTTATTATATAGTTGCATGGTGTTACTTTCTGCATGAAAAAAAATATTCACACTTTAGGACAAGTTTTCTCATTCGTCTCACACTTAATTAATGCCCACCCACAATTATACTTCTTGCGCAGTTTTATCGAGTTTTATCAAGTGTAACATTAATTCACCATCATTGCCCCTTCTTTACAAATAAATAAATCTTTTGCAATGCCATAGTTATAATTAATTGTGATTTACAACTTAACTTTCACCATGATCTCCCTTCTTTCAAATCTTTCAAAAGATATGATATCTTTTGCAATCAACAATTGTAAGTTATCAAATTAGTAAATGTGTGAAATAAGTAGAACGAGATGAAAAGTATTTTATTTTATAATAAATGATTTTCCCTTTAGAAGTAAATGTTTTTTCTTTCCCCTCATGCATTGAAATGGATAATATTTTTATATTGCAATTTCAAAAAATTACTTTAAACTAATCATGTATTTAATTTTTGAAATTTAATAATTTAATTTTATAGCAAAATAAATTTAGTTCTCGTTTTAATATTCATATTTAATGTGTTCTATTTATATATATATATATATATATATATATATATATATATATATATATATATATATATATATATATATATATATTTTTTTTTATTTATTTTTTTTCCTATGAGTTTAGATGGTAGCTAGAAACTAAAATATTTTGAAAAGGTCATTTATATAAACAAAAAGATATTAAAATGGTATGAGTAAAGAATAAAAAAAAATGTTTTTAAGTATATTAACTAAAGGGTAAAAATTTATTCAATTATAAAAGTAGATGACTATTTAAACCTTGAAACTAAAATATTTTAGTTTCTAAAACTGAAAAAGGGATTATGATCCACATTGATCATTTTAGTTACTGGCGTTAAAAGGTGAATTAGTTTAATCTCCATCTTTAACAGCAATTAGTCATTTGAGCTAACTTTTAATTAGTCCCAAACTTTAACATGCATCAATTACTTCACGCGTTCAGAACCAAATCAAATTGTCATCAACTTAATTAATCTAGATTGGGAAAATTAGAGATTACATTGTCCAATAATTATATGAAAGATTAAATTGGCTAATAATACCGATTTTATAACTTACGTAATTGAAAAATGTCAAAGTCTGAGACTAACTTTATTTTATACAATATTATGAAATGAACTGACTAACACAAGCTGTTTCCTTCAGTTAATGATTTGTACATATGTTTAAGAAATGAAGAAAATGAGGTTAAAAATGAACATTTATTTATTTTATATAATTAATTAGGTTTGCCACATAATCAATTATACATTACTTTTTTTAATTTATTGCATTCAAAATAACCACATAATCAAATATAATTAATTAAGTTGATTTTTTTAAATATTATAAATAATAAAAATTTAATTAAATAAATATTTTATTTTTATTTTTCTTCGAGTATTTTGATCTAAATAATTTTAATTTTATAAATTTTTATCCCTTTATATTTTTCTATCTCACTTTTCATAATTCAATAATCTAAATATATAACACAAGTGTGAAAACGGAAAGTGTATTAACTTCTGAGAAAAGATAATGAAAAAGTTTGGAAGAAAAGTTAATAGAATTGTGAGTCCTTGGGAATAGCAATAAGAACTCTTCCAATATAAAACTTTTAATTAGGTGGTTGTTGCTGTGACTATTGACTAACACGCGCACACGAATCTAAAAAAGCAGAGTGTGATGATGGTTAGGTTATTCAACAAATCCATCAGGGTCATCTAGAATGAGCATTGTCATTTTCACATTGTCTTTGCAAAAGGCTACCAATTTTTTTTTTCTCTTTTTTCTTATTCTTAACTCTGAAGATTTTGAACAAACAAAATTAACAACCATTATAAAGTTAGGTTTTGTTTAAACTGGCTGAACCGGAAAGAAAGAATAAAGAAAAATTAGAAAATGTGGTTATTTGCATTAAGAAAAGGTAAGTAAAGTTGAGTGAAAAAGTTTTAGTAGTAATGTGATTGATTTGATTAAAAAAATTATTTTAATTTTAATTTTAATAATATTATATTAATTATTTATTGTATTATAATAAATAAAAATATAAATATTAATAGAAATTAACAACATAATTAAGAAATTTAAAGACTTTTAAAACAAAGTCAATTATAGTCGTTTACCATAGTCACAATTGTTATCTAGGTGTCAACTTTCTACTGATATCAACGAAACATTATTTTTATTTATATTACATATAATAGAGAATAATTATTATTTAGAGAAAAAGTTAACAAAATAGCATTTGCAGAGAAAAATTTAACAAAATAACTGGTCTGGTGTTTTTGTGTTTTTACGTCTTAATTTTTGGAATTTCATGGCAGATCAGCCCTCATTGTGTTTCTGTGATTGGAAACAAAGAGGGGAATAGCATTTTGGAGTGTACATAAATAGGATAAGTAGGTGCTATTAGGCCATTTCAGTGGGTATTCTTGGTGCCGTACAAGTTGGTCCACATCTACCTCCAACTCTTTATTCTCATAAAAAAACGAAAATTATTATCATAATATCCGAAATTAGAAAAAGTTGGATTTGAAAAAGATTTGGATATCTTATGATACAATTTTAAATTCGTTGAGATAGTATTACGTATTTTAATGGATTAAAAGAAAAAGAAAAATGTGATGTAAGATTATTAAGTGTATATTTTTAGTAGAGAGTTAAGAAAATAAATTTTCATAAGTAATATTAATATTTTGATTTTTTATTAAGATAATATTATTAGAATCAATCATTATATTTAAAATATTATTTATTTTAAAATTTAGAATTTTATCACAATTTTATTTTTGAAAACATCTCAATAGGTTAAAATATAAATATAAATAAATATATATATATATATATATATATATATATAGTAACCTTAACCTCGATTTTTAAACAATGTAAAATTATTAAGCGTAGTAGAATATGTTTCAATAAAACTGTTTTACAAAAGACTTATATTCTCAATTATGTTATAAATTTGAAAATTTCGAAGGAAAGGGTTACATTACAATATCTATTCATCAAACATTTCAAAGAAAATGCAGAGCACAGTTTATTTTGTCCCATTCTTAAGACTTAAAAATGCTATAAATTTTGATGAATTGTATAGATGACAAATCTAGGGTAATTTGTGGCATAAGGTAAAATTTTTAATGTGTGCATGAAAATAGAAGGCCAACGTAGCATTCAGCCACTAATTTTGACATAAAGTGGAAAACGAGACCATGCTTTCCTTTTCATATTCAGAAGTGAAAACTAAAGTCTCACTGTGCATCTGATCAAACATGCAAGTGGCAAACAACTAAATTATATCAATACTGTGTAATATACTTTTCCAGCCATTTATTTAATAAATAAATATACGCTGGTGTTAAATATAGTAAATTTTAAATTATAGTTTAATTGGGACTTTATTTTTTATTGCCTAACACTAATTAGAGAAAGAAACAAAGTTCCCCTGACCCTAGTTAAGGATGTAGGGTCCCACAACACTAGCATGTGAATTGAAGCATGTTGTTTGATGAGTAGAAGACGGAGGCAAAGCCTACCCTACAAAAGGACCCACCCATCACCACCATGGACCCTCATGCTCCCCACAACCCTAAATAGCAGCTGTCCAACATCACACATGGGTGCCACCACACTGGATCATCATGCACCCTAACCTACCTAGCCATCCAACCCCATTTAACACAAACATTTCCTGTTTCATGCATTCTTTCAAACCCCAAAGCCTCTGAGATTGTTGTGGTTGCTTTTGTTGGGTCATGGAGAAAAATAACTCATGCTCCTACAATGAATTTGGGTTCACAGAACGATCAAACTCCTACAATTTCAACGGGCCACTCCAGAAGGGAACTGGGTTTTGTGCAGCAAACGATCCAGAGCTCAAGAGGAAGAAGAGAATCAAGTCCTACAACGTCTTCACTGTGGAGGGAAAGCTTAAAACTAGTGTCAGAAACGGCTTCAAGTGGATCAAGAACAAGTTTGGAGATATTCGCAGCGGTGTGTGAACTATATATTATTATATTTATATATATCACTAATCATTAATCACAATTAATGTGTGCTAGTAAACCACCCCTTCTTCTTCTTCTTCTTCAATGATCTCAGTTTTCAAGGTATCAATGAAATCATATTTTCTTCTTGTATCTTCTTCCAAGCTACTTAGTTTTATCAAGATGTTTTGCAAGGAAAAATATTATGTGATTATCAAGTTGTATCAAGGGTTTCTTGAATGGTCTTGTATAAAAGCAAAATAGCATATATTCTATATTGTATCAAACAAGCAAGAGTTTAGTTAGCATGTATCAAAGAATTGAGTGTTTACTCAACCTTTTTTTTTTTTTTTTTTATTTTTTTTTTTTTTTTTTTTTGTTTTTTTTTCTTTGTTCTAGCTATTATCTATAGGCAAAGAGATTGAGGTGGTTAATCCTATAAGATTTTTTGTACTAAATTAACTCTATTTTTAACAATAAGTGATTAACCCTTATTTCATGTGGATATAGTTGAGGCTTCTCTACAAGTCTAATTAAGATTAGATTGAAGACAATAATTAAGTTCGGCATTAAGAAATTAAATCCATTTTTAACATAAGCTTGGCTAATATCTAACTCACAAGTTGTTTTGAGTTCCATGAGACAACTCAAATCGATGCAGAATAAATCTTTGAGCTTAACTTTCATATTAGTTTAGAATTTATTTTACACTATTAATCAGTTCAAATAATTTTAAACGTGTTTTTTTTAAATAATTTTTAGAAACTCCCTAATAATATTATGTGTAGCTAAATAAAATAAAAATTATACTTTTAGTATATTCTAAGTTTTTTTATTTTTAAAATTAAATATTGATACACGACCAAATCGTCAAAATTATTATTATCAATTGAGGACTGTTCTCTCTCTTGCATTTCCCTATATATCTACTTTATATTCTTTCATATATTTTTATTATTTGAATATCCATTGAAATTACCCGGTCAGATTTTGCTGTTTCTCACTCTTTCTTTGTTAGATTCCCTTGCGTGGGTATCACAGGTATTTTAATCACTAAGGAGATCAATCAATTTCAAGTTGAAATATCATCAAAGTAAAACTTCTCTTAACAAAATTGCTATCCTAAATAAAACATAGCCAAAATTATGTTTAATGATTTTTAGTAATAGTATTTAACAACCCTGAAAAATATGAAACTTTAATTTGTTTTAAAAAAATAGATAAACATGAATTTCAAAACCGACTTAGAAAATCTTTAATATAATTTTATTTTAAGATTTAACAACTTTGTTTTGTTCCTAAATTCAAGTATAATACAAAATTTCATTTATTTTTTCTTCTATAACTCATTTTGAAATGTTAAGTAACTTTTTATAGGTACCAAAATAGATGCCACAATTTAATATTCATTTAAAATATAATCTAAAAGTATTAATTAATTAAACTTTAATTATTAAAAAATTAAAATACTATATTGAAAATATTAATAATTGATAATAAGCATGAAAATATAAATTTTTGTTATTAAAATGTTTCCAATATATTCAACCAAGTTTGCTTGAATATGTATATAAAATATTGTTTGCAGGTACGTAACAAAGTTAGGAGGAATCCCATAAGATTTGTGGATATTTGAAATCCTTTCGTGAACATGTTTGCAATTATTAATATTATCATTCAATATATCTCATTCATTTTCAATAATTAATAATTAATATAATATATATCTTGACGACGTTCTTCCATGTGTCAATCATGCCATATACCAAGTATAAATGCTCTTCCTACAACTTTTCTCACAATTTGAATTTGATACTGTAAATAATTTTTTTATAGCATTGGTGATGGAATGTCCCACTGATTAGTAAACAATAAAAAATCAAAAGAGTTCGATGTTTCTTAATAGATCTATTAAGAGTTTTGAGTTCTTTTAAGTCTATTTGCATCAGTCTTCTAAACCCAAGTTCGGATTATCAATGATATAGGATTTTTATCTCAAAATTTTGTATATCATTGTTTAGAAATTTATTTTAAAATTTGTATTTTGGATAAGTAGTATAAAAAATCTGGGCCTTTAAGCCTTGTAGATACGAATGTCCACATAAGAGAACCTTGAGTGTTAAGGTGGAGTGGAAGGTAGAAGATTGGGTGCCAAGTGTATTTTTCTCTTCATGCCACATGATAACCTCTCATTTGAGAAGATTGAAGTTTGGGACATAAATCATCTCCTTGTCATATGACAACTTCTCATCTGAGAGGATTTTGAAGATTTGCCACAAGTTATTAGTAGGAAAAACTGGCTCCAGAAGGGAAGGGGGGTTGAATGGTGCCTGAACTCAATCTAATATAAATAGAAATCACCAAGCAATTGTCCAAGGCAAGAATATATAAGCACAAATGAACCAGTTTTATATTGGTTCACTCTAATCTCTTGGACTACGTCCAGTTCTCCCTTGAACAAACTGTTCAAGAGGTTCCATTATATCATAAATGGTTACAACTCAAGATTGAAAGAAACACTATCAAAAGAGAGAACAATGAAAGCTCACAAGGGTTTACTTCACAATGGTGAAGAATTACACAATGGTTTCACTCTACCCAAAAATCTAAATGCTCTCAATAGAAAATTAACAATTGACACTCAGTAGTAGATACTCTAATTCCTCAATGTATTGTATGATGTTTTTCTCTTTTCGCTTCTTGTTCTTCAACTTGAAATTTCTCCTCTATATGTAGCTTTTTAGAAACTAGCCGTTAGCATGCTTGAACAGAACAATTTTGACTTTCTGAAGTATGAAGCTCAAACTGAAAATATTTCTCTAATTTTTATACTGCATTAAACTTGATTAATTATGTATCGGAAATAATTATATTTGAGATACTCATCAATATTTGAATAATTTCCATTATGAACAAATTTGAACGTTAAAGCACACCAAACTATAAAATCAATTTAAATCAAATCAATAACATAAAACTAAAGTAAATAGTAAGAAAACTTATCTTTTCATATTGACAATGTGTATGCTACTTTAGTAATAATGTTAACTGCGCAATGTATATAAATAATCAAATATAAATGTATACTTGAGTTTTGTTATCATCAAAACTTTATCAGATGATTTTATCATCTAAAAGGACTTTGGACCGTCTAATATTCAACAGTCTCCCCCTTTTTGATGATGACAAAATTACAAGCCTTAAGAACAAATAATTTCGATAATATCAAGAGATTAAACAACGGGAGAATTTATTTGATGAAAAGCATGTAAATGCACAATTGCAAAAAAATATAATTGTAAAACAAATAAAAAAATATTCAAATTATTTGCAAAAATAGATTTAATCATTTCTCTTAATTATTTGCCATATTTTCTCTTTCTCCCTCTTTTTTTCATCACAAAAAGGAGTTAATTTAAGAAATCATCATTGATGCAGGAAGGTGTTGATAAAGATTCTAAGTGGTTATGCGTTAGGGATAGAGAATTTTGGATAATAGAGATGACTTCAAACTTTAGCTCACTAACCTTGATCTTCAACACATAAATCCTATGATTCTTGTACATACTCATCTTTAACAATTGCTTGAATTATCTCACTCAAATTAGATATGGTTAAATCATTAACAGATGAGGGAACAATATTCTTTCAGATTTTGGGAAGTCCATCTAATATGAATTTTTGGCTTGAATAACACAACAACTTGGGTGAGAAAGACAAGCCAATTGAAATTTTCTAGGTGTGTAAATTTGGTAAAGGAAAATTACAGCTCAGACTCTTAAAATTAGAAAATGCATGTATGATCTAATTAAGAAAAATTTTGCACCAAATTTTGAAAATATAATTTTTTTATGAAAAAAATATAATTTTATAAATACATCAAGAAAATATGATTTAAAAGAATCATGTATTAAAAGAAACAAATATAGATGCAGATAAAATTTTAAATGAAAATATTTTAAATGAGTTTAAGCCAATTGATATTTTTCATCATTAAATTAAGATCATACCCAAAAATTCTCTTAAATATTTAAAACGTTCTTCAACAAGGGGTTTTATAAAAATATTTGCTAATTGTTCATCAATTGAGATAAATTGCAAATCAATGATACCCTTTTGAACATGATCTCTTATAAAATGATGTTTAATTTCAATATGCTAAAAAACACACTTGTTTTATAAATAAAATAAAACAAATTTGAAGAAACCAAGATAATGTAAATCAAATTTAGAATTATGCAAAAAAGATGACACCTTGCTTAGACAGTCACATATCATCAAATACATGTAAACTTTACTAGACCGTCTAATGTGTAAAATATATAGAGTAACAAATGCAAGCAAAAAGAAATACTTATCTTGTAGACGGGACAAACTATTTAATCTTAGATGCACCTTTGTTAGTAAAATGTGAACGTCTCATCCTTATTTGACCAATTCCAACAAATCTTGTTCATCTTTTTCTCTTGTCTCTCTGTCTCTTGACTCTCAATTCTGGAAATGTAGACTTTCTTACCTTTATGAATAGTGAGCATCCATTTTCCCAATTCCAATATTTGAGTCTTCTTGTTTGGATTTAATATATCTACAAGAGGAATAATTTTCTCTTTTGGTACCCACACTGTTTTTGTGGTCCTTTCATGTTAGTTTTCCTCCAAGATTTATCCTTGAAGGTTCCTCCAGAAATAGGATGTACAATGGAAGAACTAGATGATGTATTATTTTGATCACAACCTATTCCTTTCTTATCATGAGACTTCCTAGAACTTTTTATCAACATGTTTAGAGATTTTTCACTTGTATTTGAATGAGATAAAACTTTTCTAAGAGCAATATTTTCAGTTATAATATCATCAATGTTTGTCTCATTTGATTCAATAGGCCTTTTTCCTAATTTTTCTCTAATTAACACAATTTCTTTTTCCAAGTTTTTGAGATTTGTGTTTTGAACTGCAAGGTCCCTTTCAAGGTATTTTCATTACACAATCTTTCTTTTTCTTGGAGAAGCTCTGTGTTTTTGAGAAATATCATTTAGACTACCTTTCTCTTATTGCATTAATTTTATTTATTTTCAAGCATTTTTATATTTTCTTTTCATAGTTTTATATGCAGACGCAATCATACCATTATTAGATATTGCTTCTTGATAAGCTAAATGTAAACTACCAATATCAGTAAAATCTACCTCATTATCTAAGTCCTCTAACATGGAGTTATTTGCCACATCAATCATGAGACCTATGTTTGCCTCTTCTTTAGAGTCAAAACTGGACGAATCCAAATCCTTCCAGGTTGACATAAAACTCTTCTTCTTTTTGGAGAATTTCTTCTTCTTTTCTTTCTCCTCTTTTTCTTCAACCTGATCAGGACATTCTAATTTGAAGTGTCCTAGCTTCTTACAACCATAGCAGACAATCCTTTCATCTTGCTCCTTGCCATCTTTAGTCCTGAACCTTTTACCTTTTTCTCTTGCTCTCTTGCTTTCTGAACATTCTTTTCATCTTGTTGGTGAGGATGGAGATCTCATCATCAGACTCTGTATCATCTGATGTATTGTCCATATCTTCAGAAGCTTTGGGTGGTACCTTTTTCTCTACATTTTTCTAAGATGATTTCAAAGCCAAAACCTTCCCTTTTGTTGAATCTGCATCATTTGTATGACTTGCTCGTATATACTAAGAATACCTACCAATTCTTCAAAGGACATGGCCTCAAGATCTTTAGAAGTTCTGAGAGTAGTTTCTTAAGTTATCCACTTACCAGGTAAAATTCTGAGAATTTTATCATTGATTTCATGTTGACCCCAATGATCTTAGACTGTTTAGGATAACTTGCAAATGAGAAACCATAGATTGTATAGATTCATGATCTTCAATAGCAAACATTTCATATTGACGTTTAAGCATAGTCAATTTATTTCCTTTTACCTCTTTTGAACCCATATGTGAGAGTAAGTGTATCCCACATCTCCTTAGCGCTGACCATGACATGTACCTTTGACATTTCTTCCTTAGATAAAGCACACATTATAATTTGTCCAGCCTTAGCATTATTTTGGCACATGCGTTTTTCCTCCACCATCATAGATTCAAAAGGAAGCAATTCTCCTAATTTATCAATTAATGTAGGTATGTCATTTTTTATAATATTAATTAACTCCATACTGTTATATTGGATTAAGTCAATCATCCTCATCTTCCAAAGCTCATAATTTTGACCCTTGAACAAGGGTGGTCGACCGACGTGTAGTCCGTCTCCGTCCATTGAGTTCTTGTAGGATCGTGCCTCAAGTCCTGTGAAGAACTAACCCCTGAACTCAATCCAGTATAAATAGAAATCACCAAGCAATTGTCCAAGGCAAGAATATATAAGCACAAATGAAGCAGTTTTATATTGGTTCACCCTAATCTCTTGGGCTACATCCAGTTCTCCCTTGAATAAATCGTTTAAGATGTTCCACTATATCATAAATGGTTACAACAAGTACACAGACCTCTCAAGGTTATACCAGTCTCAATCTCTCTCTGAGATCAAGACCACTCAAGATGGAAAGAAACACTCTCAAAAGAGAGAACAATGAAAGCTCACAAGGGTTTACTTCACAATGGTGAAGAATTACACAATGGTTTCACACAACCCAAAAATCTAAATGCTCTCAATAGCAGATTGACAATTGACACTCAGTAGTATATACTCTAATTCCTCAATGTATTGTATGATGTTTTTCTCTTTTCGCTTCTTGTTCTTCAACTTGAAATTTCTCATCTATATGTAGCTTTTTAAAAACTAGCCGTTGGGATGCTTGAACAGAGCAATATTGCCTTTCTGATGTATGAAGCTCAAACTGGAAATATTTCTCTAATTTTTATACTGTATTAAACTTGATTAATTCTGTATTGGAAATAATTATATTTGAGATACTCATCAATAATTTGAATAAGTTCCATTGTGAACAAATTTGAACGTTAAAACACACCAGACTATAAAATCAATTTAAATCAAATCAATAACATAAACTAAAGTAAATATAAGCAAACTTATCTCTTCATTGACCATGTGTCTGCTGCTTTAATGATAATGTTAATTGTGCAATGTATATAAATAATTAAATATAAATGTATACTTGAGTTTTGTTATCATCAAAACTTTATTAGATGATTTGATCATCTAAAGGGACTTTGGACCGTCTAATATTCAACATTACCCATGCCACATGTCAACTTATGAGTGGAGAGGATCCTGAATCTTGTGTCGCAAGCTTGAACATCTAGAGTAGTATAAATAAGAGTGTTGGCTCATGTAATTTCTAACTTTGGATGAGTAATGAAATGCTGCCAATTTTGGTACTTTTACTTGTTTTTTAGTTCTCTCTAGGATAGTTTCCTACATAAGCTCTCTCTAGACTCCTTCTAGAAGTGTTGGCATGACCTTACTCTAATTCTAGACGTGTTTACCCAACCTCACACTAGTCTTCAACAATAAAAACTCACAAACTGAACCATTACTTAACTTCGATCACTCTTCTGCAAGCTTCACTCATCTCCATTGGAGAAACTTCCAACTCAAAACACATTAAAAAAGAAGTACTACAAAAGTACATGCTATCAATTGGGATGGCTAGGATCGTCGTCCAATCAAGATAAATGCAACCTACAAGATAATTTTCATATTATATAGGGTTCCATTAATTGTAAATTATATAGGAGGAGCTCAGGTGTGCAAAATGTCATTTAACAAGTGCAATGAATTTAACACATTAATATGATTTTTTAACTTGCAAGTGTAAAATATGCATGTCAAAATACAGAAGTCTTATGAAGAAGCAACTTCAAGTATTATTTTGGCTTTATGATGACCCCAACTGAACAATATTTCCACCATGTCATTATCATTTTCCTTTCATAAGTTCTCATCCCTAAATACCGCATCCACGCCATTTAAAAAAGCTTATAAGCATTCAATGCATTCTCCACCTTCGAACATAGTGATTTACATTATTGACAGGTGATCTATATGTTGGATTATTTTGAGGAGAGATATTGGAGAGATTTTGGATATAGGATCCTTGAGCAAACCCATATGAGAGACCATGTTATCATCTTCAACTCAAAACCTAATTGAGATTCCAACTCACTTGACTCTAACAATATTTTTCTTAAGGGTTTGTTTGGATTGAAGAGTGAATTTGAATTGATTTGAGATGAGAGTGTGTAAAGTTGAGTTGTTCGGATTAAGAGAAATGTGATACCATTTGAATGGAAAGTTTGTGAATGATGTGATAGGTATGATAAATATTTTAATTATTATATATATTTTAATTATCTATTACTATATATTATAATAATAATTGTTATATTTTATTTAATGGTAATTATTTATTGGTATTGAAAATAATATTTTTATTTAATTATAAAAATCAAATTTCCCTTCAAATCATGGTAGTTAAAATCAAGAGTTTACGATTTTACGTGCGATTCAAATTCCACACAGGATCGTTGTATAGCAAAATCGTATGGATCGTCGAACAAAATCGTAAAAAACGTGTAATCGCGATTTATTTCGTGTATCAAACGGTTCACCTTCTTGAGTCTAATTTTATTCAAAATTAATGCAATTAAATTCTGACATTATGATACGTTCCTAACACCACCTAATTAAAATTAATGCAATGCAATTAAAATTTAAACAAAAAATAAAGAGTCTCTTCACCTTCACTCCTCATTCCAACCCCATTAAAATTAATGCATTAATGCAATTAAAATTTAAACAAAAAATAAAGAGTCTCTTCACCTTTACTCCTCATTCCAACCCCATTTCAAATAAAAAGTATTTTTAGTTTCTTTGCATACCTCTTCAAATAAAGAGTCTCTAAAGAGTCTCATCTAATTTCAAATGAAGAGTCTTGTTGTTTTGCACGTTCACATATCTTGGATCTCATTTCAAATTCAATTAAAATAAAACTAAATTAGTTTAATTAAGGCAAATGCAGAGTCTCTGGAGTTTACTCCTCCTTCTTATTGTCTTATTGCTTGATTGGGTTTTATTTCAAATCTAATTAAAATAAAACTAAATTAATTTAATCAAGATAAATGAAGAATCTTAATTCATTCTTTCTTCTTGATTGGATTCTGTTTCAATTTTAATTAAAATAAAACTAAATTAATTTAATTAAGGCATTTTAACCATCTCTTAATTCTAAAACCTCAGTCACACTCACATATCCAAAGTCATTTGAGCATACACTAACAAGATTTCTTGAACTTCTCTTTATTAGCCAGAAAAAAAAATCACACTCCACAACTCACACACTTGGGCGATATAGATTTAAATGACACTCTTAATTCAAATGGAGATGATGAACACTTGGTTGAAGGTCAAGTCCAAGGTGGTGTGGAAGATGATGATGTTCTTGTCATCCCAACTTAGAGGAGGAGAATGTTTTTATTGATGTGCTTAATGAAGGATGTTGGAAACTGTTTTGGCTGAAATACAAGAGGGGGGTGAATTGGATTTCAAAACTTTTTGAAACAATTTGATATTTTTCAGTAAAATGCAATTCTGTTTCACAGACTGGATCTTTGTTTGAATTTACTGAATCAGAACAGTTACATGAAACAGTAAGCAGAATCAAAAATCAATTCAGAACCCAGTCCAGTAATAATACAATTCAATACTCCAAACAAATATATCAGTATTTTATTACTTTA